>Ga0180219_1000592_pt1 | contig 28547 bp, 27 predicted proteins | sample eDN3rd30CBELigMG_FD_151338 | JGI IMG/M metagenome (GOLD analysis project Ga0180219, IMG submission 151338) | Enriched Miracle-Growth compost microbial communities from Emeryville, California, USA - eDNA 3rd pass 30_C BE-Lig MG (version 2)... ... | reverse complement strand
CACGATCAACATCCCGTTCTCGCCAACTGATCAAAACCAGTCGGCCGACTATAACCCCGGGATGAAGGGGTCCTTTTTGCACGCCGATCACCCCACGAAGGGGGTGCCTATTGCACGCTGATCCTCATTCGATCGAGCGACCGGGCCTCGCATGGGCCTCGAAAGCCTTGTCCGTGCCAATCCGACCGGCGAGATCGTCGTCGGGGAGCAGGATCAGCCGGTTCACGGAATCGGGGATGGCGATGTGCGGAAATCGTTCGCTGCCGAGGCAGGCCCAGACAGGAAACCCCAGCAGCATGAAGGCAGACCAGGCGGTCTCCCAGCCTTCGGCGAGGCCGAGTGTGTCCTCTGCGTGCCCGAATCGGACAGCGCCATCACGGGGGTGGCCAAGCGTCCGCTTGGGTGGATGGAGATCGAGAGCCGGACTGCCGGTCGCGGGGTCGATGAAGAGCCGCTCGATCGCGATTACGCGTTCGCGGCTGCGTATGGCCGCAAGCAGCGCCGGGCGAAAGCGAACGTCGTCGCCTTTGCCAAGCGGCGTTCGGGGATGATAGCGCAAGGACGCGGGATTGCCGAGCAGGCCGCGACCGCGAGTATAGATCTGGCCGGGACAGCGCTCGAACGGCTGCGCGCTGTCCCAAAGGTCGCGGATGCGGGCGCTGATCCAATCTCGGCGGGTTTGCGGGGCGGCCGATCCTTCCGCTTCGCGAGATGGCACGTCGAGGTTGAGACGTCGAATCTCGTGCAACACGGCGATCGTGTCGCAGCCAGCGAAGCATTTGAAGAGAAGGCTGCGGGCGCCGACCCGGACGGACAGGCTTGGGCTGTGGTCATTATGGGCCGGACAAAGGCACATGCCTTTCCCGTCTGACCAGCGCCCCTTGAGTTTCTTGACGATTTCGCGTCCGGCGGATTCGAGTTCAAGATCGGTGGTCTGGGACATGGCAGAAATTCCTTCCGCCACACTCCTTCCTCCTCCCCTCCAACCAGTGAACCACAACTCGGCGCGGGAATAGCGTCGAGACTATATTTCAGTGATTATTGAAAAGACTTCTGCATCTCATCTTAAGTCGAAAGCCGCGGCCATTCTGCCTTCCCTGCGCTGCAAATTTAGTGCGGCCACTAGCGGCACGATGATGCCTGCACGGGGAAAGACCCTGCCTTGCTCGTTGCGTGGAGGTCCGAGCTCAAAAATATTGGGCCAGTCGAACATGATAATCGTTGGCCAGAATTGCTCCACGCGTTAGCCTAACGCCCAAGGGAAGGGCACGATCAATGCCGCATCCGAGCCCCGAACACCCCGATGATCCTGATGTTTTCAGGATCGAACCGCTCACCGTCCGAATTACTATGGCAGTCCAACTTACTGGCATCAGCCGGTCGCGAATCTACGAGCTTATTGAATCGGGCGACCTTGAGGTCGTCAAGGTCGGCCGAACCACGCTGATTCCTTACAAGAGTCTAAAGGCGCTCACCCGCACCTAACCGCCCGACCCATGGCTTGCTCCAAATTGCGGTCGTAGAATTTGCGCTCTATCTCGGAGCTGGTCGAGATAGTCGGACCAATGCTGCATCATGCGAACACGTTCGTCCCAGTATTCGCCGCGTGCGTATATGTTACGCACCGTGCTGGTATCGAGATGCGCAAGCTGTCTCTCAATCGCATCCGCGTTCCAGATCCCCATCTCATTGAGGAGCGTCGCGGCTGTTGCCCGGAATCCATGCGCAGTCATTTCTTCCTTGCTATAGCCCAGTCGTCGCAACGCTGCGTTGACAGTGTTTTCCGACATACAGCGGCTCGGAGTACGAAATGAGGGAAACAGGTAGCGGCCATGCCCGGTCAGAGCATTGAGTTCTTCGAGTATTTTAATAACCTGCCGGGAAAGCGGAACGCGATGGGGGCGACGCATCTTCATCTTTTCCGCTGAAATCGACCAGACGGCGGCGCCCACGTCAATCTCGGCCCATTCTGCATGGCGCAGTTCACCCGGTCGCACAAATACATGTGGAGACAATCGAAGAGCGATCGCTGTGATTTCGTGGCCGGTATAGCCGTCGATTGCGCGTAACAGCGCGCCTGTATCCTTGGCCGTTGTGACTGCCGCGTGATGCTTTACCTTCGGGATGGTTAGAACGCCTTGAAGGTCCGCTGCGGCGTCGCGTTCTGCTCTCGCAGTCGCAATGGCAAAACGAAACACCCTGCTGATCACGCTGCGCATCCGCCGCGCACTCTCGTACCGCCCGGTCGCTTCCACCTTGCGGAGGACGGCCAAGGCTTCTTGTGGAGTGATCTTGGAGATTGGGCGATTGCCGATCATCGGATTGGCGAAACCGAGCAGCCATCGAATCTTGCTGAGCGTTTTAGGCGTGAGTCCGTCCCGCTCGATCTTCGCGATCCACTCCTCAGCGATCGCCGAGAAGCTGTTGTCTTCGGCGATCTTCTTGGTGATCCGGGCAACTTTCTTTTCAGCTGCGGGATCGAGGCCGGCGGTGATCTTCTTGCGGGCGGCGTCACGCAGTTCGCGGGCGTCGGCAATCCCGACTTCCGGCCAAGATCCGAAGTAGAGAGTCTTTTGCCGACCGAGGTGGCGATAATTCATTCGCCATAGTTTTGATCCATTGGGCCTGACCATGAGGTACAGAGCGTCGGCGTCAGTCATTTTATAAGCTTTTTTCCGCGGCTTGGCGTTGGAAATCTGGATATGAGTAAGCGACATGATGGTTCCACCTTCAGTGGGCTGGCCGGAACCATCAAAAACACCATCAAAGCTGGTGCCATGCTGATGGTCCTGGCTGGATCAGCCCGGATTCCATTCAGCGATTCTCATCAAAAAATGCCAGAAAACCAGCCGCTTACTGGACGATCACGGACGTTGCCGGAAAGGCCAATGGTGCCCGGGGGCGGGATCGAACCACCGACACTACGATTTTCAGTCGTATGCTCTACCAACTGAGCTACCCGGGCACGGGCTTCGCGAGGCCGGTCGACCTGCTGGCGAGCGGCGGCTATAGGCAGGGCCATTCGTCCTGTCCAGTGGCTTTGTCGCCCTAAATTCGTGCGTCAGCCCTCGTCGAAACGATCGTCATCGGCGGTGCCGTCGGGGGGCTGGTCGACAGGCACGCGATAGCCTTCGTCGAACCAGCGGTTGAGGTCGCGGTCGCGGCATCCGCGACTGCAGAAAGGCTTGTACTGCTCGTCGCGCGGCTTGCCGCAGAGCGGGCAGCGGCGCTGTCTGACGGGGGCGCTATTGGGCATGGCCGGCTCCTTTCATCTGCGCGTCGCCGACGAGCTCGACCGGCCGGCCGATGCGGCGGCCGAGTTCGGCGACCCAGCCGGGACGCGCCGCAATATGATCGACAACGGCCGGGCGCGCGGTCAGTTGCAGCGCGCCGGCGCCGACCGCGCGCTCGGCCCGACGCAGCAGCAGCGCAGCATCGGTCGCGGCCGGATCGAAGCGCACCTGTTCGATCAGCGACGGCCGCTCGCGGCGGCGCACGATCTGGAGGAAGCCGAAGCCGTTGACCGCAGTGCGCTCGAATGGCTGCGGCAGCAGCGTATCGATCAGCGCGTCGATCGCCTGCCGTTCGGCGCGGCCCGGCAGCGACGGAAAGTCGATGCCGATCGCGCCGCCGACGTCGCAGCAGCGAACGACGCGCACCGCCGCCGCGGCCCCCGCCTTCGCGAGCACGAGCGGATCGCCCTCGCCGTCGATGTCGATCAGCAGCATCGCCGGGGTCGCATCCACCCACAGCGCGCCGCCGGCGAATGGCCAATGGCCGGTGCGGACATGGTCGATCAGCTCGGACCAGCCCGCCTCCTCGAGCCGATCGGCATCACTCATGCGCAGCTCCGTCACCGGCACCCTGCTCTCCGCGATGCGCGCGGCGAGGTCGGGTCCATCGGACAGCGCGGTCCCCGCTTCGGCAAGCCGCGCTCGCGCCGGCTTGTCGCGGCCGCGCTCGCGCAGCGCCATGCGGGTGATCTCGACGGTCAGCCGCGCGCCCAGCGCCAGCCCCGGCGCCGCGATCGTCGCGACCGGTCCGCCCGGCGTATCGAGCAGCACCCGGCCCGGCTCGACCAGCCGCGCTTCGAGCACGGCGCCGACCCGCGGCCCTTCGCCCTCGCGCTCGATCCGCGCCTCGACGATGCGACCGTCCTCGACCAGCGCCGCGCGCGTTTCGCCGATCCCGGCTTCGATGAGCCACTCAGCCAAGCAGCACGCCGGCCGCGCTCAGCAGCGCGCGGGTTTCGAAGATCGGCAGGCCGACGACGTTCGAATGGCTGCCCGACAGAAAGCGCACGAAGACCTCGGCACGGCCCTGGATCGCGTAACCGCCCGCCTTGCCCATCCCCTCGCCGCTTTGGACATACCAGTCGATCTCGGCATCGGTGAGCCGCTTGAAGGCGACGACGGTATCGGCGACCCGCACGCGCGGACGCCCGACCGCGTCGACCACGCAGATCCCCGACCAGACGTGATGCCGACGCCCCGACAACAGACCGAGCATCCGGCGCAGATCAGCCTCGTCGGCGGGCTTTTCGAGGATGCGGCGGCCGACCGCGACGGTGGTGTCGCCCGCGAGCACGACCTCACCATCCACCCGTTCGACCGCGCGCGCCTTGGCCTCGGCAAGCCGCGCGACATAAGCGCGGGGCAATTCGCCCTTCAGCGGCGTCTCATCGATGTCGGGGGCGGCGATGCGCGACGGCGTCACGCCGATGCGCGCCAGCAGTTCGCGCCGCCGCGGCGAGGTCGAAGCAAGCACCAGCGCGGGAGATGTCGCCGCGCCGCTCACTTGAAGCGATAGGTGATCCGACCCTTGGTCAGGTCATAGGGGGTGAGTTCGACGAGCACCTCGTCGCCCACCAGCACGCGGATGCGGTTCTTGCGCATCTTTCCGGCCGTGTGGCCCAGAATCTCGTGGTCGTTTTCCAGTCTGACGCGAAACATCGCGTTGGGCAGCAGCTCGACCACCTGGCCGCGCATTTCGAGAAGTTCTTCCTTCGCCATCTATCCTCTATGGGCTCGAAAATATGGGATGCGCGCCCATAGCTCCAAATGGGCGGAATGGAAAGCGATCTGTCATGGACGGCGGGGACACCGTTTGGTTGTGCCGGACTCGTGTTCCCTCTCGTTACCCCGGACTTGATCCGGGGTCCCGCTTTTCAGGCGTCGCTGAGCGGGACCCCGGATCAAGTCCGGGGTGACGATGATGCGGGCGGGCGACCTCAGTCCACCAGCCGCAATTTCCGCAAGATCCGCCAGACGATGGTCTTCGCGCGCGCGTGGTCCGGCCAGCGCGGCGGCATCGCGGGGTTCATTCCCATCCGGCGCATCAGCGCGTTGGCGGCATGCGCCTCGGACTCGCGATAGCTCCATTCGCTGCGCCAGGTGATCGACAGCGAAATCGACGGCGCATCGCCGTTGGCGACGAAATGCGGCGCCATCACCGGCATCAGCACCGCGTCGCCGGGCGCGAGGGGCACGCGCTGCTGCCCGCCCTCGAAGGCGTCCTGCCACCGCAGGTTGCGGTGCCCGCCGGTGTGATAGCGCTCATGCTCGACCCGGTGCGCGAAACGCTCGTCGCCCGCGGGCCAGACGTTCATCACCTTGCTGCCGCGAAGCTGAAGCAGGATGTTGTGCTCGGGATCGAAATGATAGGGGGTGATCGAGCCCGGCGACGAGATGAAGATAAAGCCTTGCGGCGTCAGCATCGCGCCAGTGCGCGGTTCGACCACCGGCTTCAGCTCGCCGAGCAGACCGAACAGCAGCTCGCGATAGGCGGGTTCGCTCTCGATATTCTTGAGCACCGCCCAGCTTCGGTTGGTGTCGATGGTGCGGATCGTCTCGCCGATCGAGAGGCCGTTCGACGGCACGTCCTCGGGCCGGATACCGACAGGCAGATCGCCCGGATTATACTCGACCTGCGCGGCCGGCAGCCGCTTGCCGAGATCGGCCAGCGCCGCAAGCGACAGCAGCGGATGGTCGGGCAGGCGGTGATGAAGCAACCCCGCCTGCAGCGGATAGAGCCGCTCCATCGCATCGAGCGTGTCGGCGGGAAAGACGGGGCGGTCGATGGCTTGATGCGCGGTCATGACTGGTCCTGAACGGGAAGGGAATGGGGACGCTTCCAGCGCCGCCACAGGGCTTCGATCCTGCGGAGCGCCGCGAAGCGCAGCCGGTCGGAGGCGCCGGAGAGCGGGACGTTGACCCAGACGAGCGCGCGGCGCTCGCGCCAGACGCTGTCGATCATCGGGTGCCCCGGCGCGGCGCAGCTGTCGACCCAGGCGATGCGGGGGTCGTCGAGCAGGTCGAGATTCGCCTGCTGGAGCAGCACGCCGGGGGAGAAGCGCGCATACTCCTCGTCGAAGGCGGTCTTGAACGAGAAGCCGCCCGGCGGGCAGAGAAAATGGACGAGCATCGCGAGCGGCCGCCCATCGAGGTCGAGGGCGCGCAGGTCGAGCTTTCCGGCCGCGGCGGCGGCGGTCACGATGGCGCGGAACCAGGCTTCAGTCTCGCCGTGGCTCGCGAGCGCCGACCCCGCTTGCCCCTTCCAGCCCCGCGCCTCCAGGTCGAGGAAGGCGTCAAGCCATGGCTCGAGCGCCTCGCCCGCACGCCAGCGACGGAAGGTCACCATGCCCAGTTCGGCGAGGCGGCTGGCCTGGCGGCGCAGCTCCTTGCGCTTCTTCGCGCGCACCGCCGCCTCCCAATAGGCGGCGGGCGACAGCTCGCTGTCGAGCAGCGCGCGCTCTTCGCGGTGAACCGTCTCGGCCGCGCCGCCCCGCGCCCGCGCGACGTCGGCCAGCGCGCGGTGCAGCGGCCCATCCTCGGTCAGCCGCGGCAGGTGGACGAGCGTCCGCGCCCAGGGCGCCGCGTCGCACCAGCCGAGCAGGATCGACCAGAAAAGCCGTTCGAACCCGGCGCGGACGAGCGGCAGGCCCAGGAAATGATTGGGATGCGCCCACCCTGTCACGTGGCGCAGCGGCAGGCGGCCGTAATGCGTCGCGGCGGCGAGCGGCATCACGCCGATCACCGGCCCCGCGCTGCCATCGCGGACCAGCACCAGCCGCGCCTGTCGCTCGGGGTCGAGCAGATGCAGCGCCGATTGCAGGCACCAGCGCTCGACGAAGGGATTGGGCTCGCTCGCCTCGGCCGCGAGCGCATCCCACGCCGCCGCCAGCTCGTCCGACAGCGACAGCGGGTCGACCACGCGCACCGTCAGCGGCGCGGACGCGGCCGGCACCGGGGCGCCGTCGACCGGAAAGGCGGGGTGGACCGTCATCGGCGGCGAGCGTAGCCGACAAGGGTTAAGATGAAGTGGCGATTCCATTAAGCCCCTCCCGCTTGCGGGAGGGGTTTGGGGAGGGGCTGTCGAAAGGGATTTATATCGTTTGCAAACATCTGCTTTGGACAAAGCCCGACTCTTACGATTCGTCACCCTGAACTTGTTTCAGGGTCCATGGCCTGACCTTGAATGGAGCGCGGCGCTGGCCGAGAGAACAGGTCATGGATGCTGAAACAAGTTCAGCATGACAAAGCGGGGTGGCAAGTCGCTCCGTCCCGAACCGGTCGCACGTTTGCAATCGATAGAATCCCCTGTCGAAGGGACGCGCGAGCGGAAACAAGCCCTCCCCCGGCCCCTCCCGCAAGCGGGAGGGGAGACGCGTCTAAATCCCGAACAACTTCGCCAGCGCCTTCTCCAGCATGAAATATTGCCAGATCAGCCGCCCATGATCGCGGCGGCCCGACTGGTGCGCGGCGACGATGCGTTCGATCTCCGCCATGTCGAACCAGCCCGAACGGGCCAGCGTCGAGGAGGTGGCGAGCGCGTGCGCCTGTTCGGTCAGCGGCCCGCGGAACCATTGCGACACCGGCGTCACGAACCCCATCTTGGGCCGATAGAGGATGTCGCGGGGCAGATAGCGTTCCATCGCCTGCTTCAGGATCGCCTTGCCCGTGCTGCCCCTGACCCGCATCGCCGCCGGCAGGCTCGCGGCGAATTCGACGAGGCGATAGTCGAGCAGCGGCTCGCGCGCCTCCAGGCTGACCGCCATGCTCATCCGGTCGGTCTTGGTCAATATGTCGCCCGGCAGCCAGATCTTCAGGTCGGCATATTGCGCCCGGTCGAGCCGCTCGCGCGCCGGCGCCTCGGCCATCGCCTTCCAGTATCGCGCCTCGGCGACATGCCCGCCCAGCGCGCGCCGCGCGGCGTCGTTGAACAGGCGCGCGCGCTGCGCCGGACCGGTGACGCCGACCGCCTCGGCATAACCCTCGGCCCCGCTTTTCGACAGGCTGGCCAGCGTCGCGCGGGCGCGCAGCGGGCGCGGCGCCCAGTCCATCTGCGGCCAGACGCGCGCAAGCGGGCCGAGCAGGCCGCGCCGCAGCACCGCAGGGATCATCGCGCGCAGTCGTTCTTCCTGATGCTGAAAGACGAGACGGCGATAGCCCGCGAACGCCTCGTCGGCGCCGTCCCCCGACAGCGCGACCGTCACCTCCTCGCGCGCCAGCTCGCAGACGCGGTAGGTCGGCAGCGCGCTTGCGTCGGCAAAGGGTTCGTCGAAACTGTCGGCGATCCGGTCGATCAGCGCGAAATCGGCGGCGGCGACGGTGCGAGTGCGGTGATCGGTGGCGAAGCGTTCGGCGATCTGTCGCGCATAGGCGGTTTCGTCCAGCGCCGCCTGGTCGAAACCGATCGTGCAGGTCTTGACCGCCTTGGCGCTCGCTTCCGCCATCAGCGCGACGACCGCGCTCGAATCGACCCCGCCCGAAAGAAAGGCGCCGAGCGGCACGTCGGCGACCATGCGGTCGGTCACCGCCGCACGCATCAGATGGACCAGATGCTCGGCCGCCTCGTCCTCGCTCGCACGGATGCGGCGCGAGAAATCGGGCGACCACCAGCAGCTCGGCGCCGGCACCGGCTTGCCGCGTTCGAGCAGCAGGAAATGGCCGGCGGGCAATTTCTCCACCCCGGCGATGATGCTCGTATCGTCGGGAACATAGCCGAAGGCAAAATAATCCTCGACCGCGGACAGGTTCGCCTCGCGCCGCAGCAGCGGGTGGCGGAGCAGCCCCTTCAGCTCCGAGGCGAAGGCGACCGACCCGTCCGACAGCCGGACATAATGGAGCGGCTTCACGCCCAGCCGGTCGCGCGCAAGGAACAGGCAGCCGCGGGCGTGATCGTGGATCGCGAAGGCGAACATGCCGTTGAGTCGCGACAGGCACTCCGGCCCCCATTGCCGCCACGCCGCGATGATGACCTCGGTATCGCCGCTGGTGCGGAAACGGTGGCCGCGATCCTCCAGCTCGGCGCGCAGCTCGCGGAAATTATAGATTTCGCCATTATAGGTCAGCGTCACCGTCTCGTCGTCGCTCGCCATCGGCTGCGGGCTGCCCGCGATGTCGATGATCGAGAGGCGCAGGTGCCCGAGCCCGACGCCGGGCGCCGTCCACTCGCCCGACCCGTCGGGCCCGCGATGTGCCATCGGATGCAACATCGCGCGGATGCGCGCCGGATCGACCGGCTTCGCCGTTTCGAGATGATAGAGGCCTGCTATACCGCACATGTCGGTGCGCTTAGCCTGTTTCGAGGGCGCGGTCAGCCATCGCCTGCGCCCCGCCCGACGCGGCGACGAAATCGGCGATCGCCTGCGCCCCGCCCTGACCTTCCTCGCTCGACACGATCAGCGACAGCGCGCGCGGATCGCCACCCAGCAGCCGCGCCTTCAGCCCGGCGAGCTTCGCGGCGCGGGGGTTTCCAGTCGCATCGCCGGCGACGACATACCAGGTCGCCGCATCGCGCAGCACCGGCCCCGGATGGAGCAGCCGATCGGTCCGGCCGCCATCGATGGGCGGCAGCGAGGCGCTCCACGCCCATTTGCCATCGGGGTCGACCGCGCCCTGCCCGAAGGCGACGACCTCGCGCCCCTCCGCCTGCCGCTCATAACCGCCGATCGCGACCGCCACGCGACGCCCCGCCGCATCGACGAAATCGCGCCGCAGCCGCTGGTCGGCGCCATCGAAGCGCGGGAGCCAGGGCGTGCCCGCTGCCCGAACGTCGCTCCACCCCGCCGGTACGGCCACCACTATCGTCGCGGGCAGCGGCGCGGCGCGGCCGCCGACCAGCGCCGCCCAGCCGGCGAACAGCAGCGCCAGCGCCAGCGCCGCGGGTAGCACCGCCTTCGCGGGGCCGGCGAATCTTACCGCGCCGTCCAGCCCGCGCACGTCGACCGCGGCGTCGTTCGCCGGCCGGTCGAACCAGCGCCGCGCGGCCAGCATCACGATCAGGATGACCAGCCCGAAGAAGACCCAGCCATAGACGATATGGTCGATCCCCCCGGCGCGCTCGATGCCCCAGATTTCGGCGGCGACCATCGTCCCCCACGCCCGCAGCGCATTGGCGAGGATCGTCGCTGCAAGCGCGAGCAGCACGAAGACGGTCCGCCGCCGCCAGCTCCGGAAGCAGAGATGCGCCGCGAACACCGAATAGGCGAGCATCGCGATCAGGAAGCTGACCCCCGAACATTCCTCGGCGACCTCGAAAAAGCCGGCGCGGGTGGTGATGAACACGCCTTCGAGATGCGCTTCGAGCCCCGAGAGATGGAGCAGCGCGATGCTGATCCGGGCGGTGAGCGTCTGGAGCAGCGGCACCAGTTCCTCGCCGAACGGAACGAGCAGCAGCGCATAGGCGAGCGGAAAGAGCAGCGCACGCACCAGCTTTTCGCCCAGCGCCGCCGCGACCGCGCCCTGCAGCATCAGGATCAGGCCAAGCTGGCGGAACAACGCGACTCCCGCCGCCTCGCCCACCAGCCATGCCAGCCCGCCGCCACCGAGCCAGACCAGCGCCGGCCACCACCATGCGGGCGCCAGCGTCTTCAGTTGCGGCACGCGCTGCGCCACCAGCCAGCCGATCATCGGCACCATCAACAGGCAGTGGGTGAAGGTCGAACTGTTCCACCAGATGCCCGCCATGTCGGCGGCATCGCGATGAAACAGGATAAGGATCGCGGCACAAAGCCCTGTCAGGCCAGCAATATGGCGCTGCCAGCGCGTCCAGCCGCGCGGATGCGAGAGGGCGTCGGCGATCACGCCGCCAGCCCCAGCAACCGGCCGAGCGGCGCGAGGCGCGCCTCCCAGCCATAGCATTCGATCATGCGCCCGCGCGCCGCATCGCCCATCCGCGCCGCCCGCGCCGGATCGTCGAACAGGCGGCCCAGCGCATCGGCCATCGCCTCCGCCCCGTCGGCGACGATCAGATGCTCGCCGTCGGCCGCGTCGATCCCGGTCGCCGCGGCGGGGCTGGCCACAACCGGCCGCGCCATTGCCATCGCTTCGAGCAGCTTGTTCTGCACCCCCCGCGCCAGCAGCAGCGGCGCCACCACGGCGTCGGCCGCAGCCAGCCAGGGGCGCACGTCGGGCACTTCGCCGGTGACGACAACGCCGGGCAGCGCGCCGAGCGCGCGCACCGCGTCGGTCGGCGCGCGCCCGACGATCGCGAAGCGCGCCTGCGGATGGCGCTCTCTCACTTGCGGCAAGATATCGGTCACAAACCAGCGCACCGCGTCGATATTGGGGCGATAGTCCATCTGGCCGGTGAAGACCGCCAGCGGGCCGTCCCCCTGCCCCACTGCCTCGAACGGCCGCGCGGGGTCGAAATAGTGGGTGTCGATGCCGTTGCCGACCGCATGCACCCGGTCGGCGCCCAACCCGCTGCGCGCGCGAAACAGCGCCGCTTCCGCCTCGCTGACGAACAGACTCGCATCGACCGCGTGCGCGACCCGTACCTCATAGGCGCCGAGCTTTACGGCCTCGCGAGCGTGAATCCAGTGAAGCGGCTGACGCCCGTCCTGTTCGGCATAGGTGGCAAATTTGGCCGAATCGACATCGACGAAATCCATCACCACCGGCCCCGCGAAGCTAGCCGGCAGATATTGCGCCATCTGGCCCGAAAAGGCGACGATATGGGTCACCGTGCCCAGCGCCAGCAGCGCGCCGACATGCTCGGCCAGCGCGGCGCTCCGGAACAGCCGGTTCGACACCGGCTCGCCCCGCAGCACGGCCTGCGCCAGCGCAAACGGGCGCGACACCTTGCGCACTTCGATGCACAGGCTCTTGCAAAACGGCGTCATCTTGCCACGCGCCAGCGCCGCGTCGGCTTCGCTGTCGGCCAGTGCCGCGACATGCACCGGCACCAGCTTCGCCAGCGCCTCGACCATATGCCAGCTTCGGATGCGATCGCCCCGGTCGGGGGGCCAGGGCGCGCGGTGCGCCAGAAACAAGATTTCTGCCATCAGCCCAGGCCGCGCGCGATCAGCGGCCCGATCCGGTTCGCGGCCCACAGCGGCAGCTTTTTCCACAGATCGACCTGCAGGCGATATCGGGCGCTGGTGGGGTTGGTGTCGCGCGGCGTCTCGCCGGGCGCCAGCCAGCGCGCATAGACGAGCGGCCGCGGCTCGAACCCCCAGTTCTTCTTGTAGGAAAAGGGACCGGTGCCCAGCTTCGAGCGCCCGAAATCGAAGCGCGTGCAGCCGCGCGACCGGGCATGGCCCATCAAGGCGTAATACATCAGTTCGTTCGCGCGCAGTCCGCGCGCCGCGAACGTCCCGCCGCCCCAATAAGGCATCACCGTTCCACGCCAATAGAGGCTGAGCACGCTCGCCACCGGCCGCTCGCCCTCGCGCACGGTCAAGATGTCGGCATCGTCGCTGAAAGCATCGAGCACCGCGTCAAACAGCGCCTTGGGAAAGACCGGGGTGCCAAGGTTGCGGACGCTCTCCGCATAGACGCGATAATGATCACCGCGCTCCCCCACACTGCGTCCCGTGGTGACCGCCAGCCCGCCCGCCAGCGCCTTGCGCACCTCGGCGCGCTGCTTGCGCGGGATGGCGAGCAGTTCGGCGGCGGCGTCGCCGGCCAGATCGCGCACGAAACCGGCATAGGTGCCTTCTTCGCGGTGCCAGCCCTCGCCTTCGGGCGGCTCGCCGCCACGGAGTTCGATGGACGATATACCAAGCGAACGTGCCAGTGCAGCCGCCGCCTCGGCAAGCGCGGCCGCTACCGCCGGATCATCCGCAAGGATGCCGCCGCCGACCGCGAAACCGCTCGCGACCAGCGCCTGCCCGAACAGCGGCGAGCGGACATGGTGCAGCGGCAGCAGCCCGATGACCGCGCCCGACGCATCCCGCGCCGCGAGCGGGTGACAGGCATGCCCCGTCGCCCGGCTCACCGCCTCGCACCATGCGCGGCTGTGAAAGGGCGTAGCATCGGCGTGCGCTGCGACGAAACCATCCCACGCCGCCGCGTCGGCGAGTGGCGCGACGCGTACCGCGGCGGCGGCGGGCGCCAGGCCCTGCACCGGCGCGCTCACGCTGCCGCACACCACGCCACCGCCCGCTCGCGCTGCGCGGGCAGCAAGGCGTCGGCGCGGGTCCATTCGAAATCGGCCAGCAACTGCTTCAGCTTTCCGGCCATGGCCGACAAGCCGCTGTAATGGCGGATCTTCGACTTGAGCGGCGCGTCCGCGACGCGTGGCTGCCCGGGGTCGATCTCCCACGGATGGAAATAGAGGATCGCGGGATGTCCCTCGGCATTCATCCGCCCGATCGCCCAGCGCGTGAATCGATAGGGCAAAAGGCGCATGAAACCGCCGCCCCCCGCCGCCAGCGTGCGCCCGGCAAGGCGTGCGGTCGTCACCGGCCATTCGACCAGATCGCTCCCGTCGACCGGCCGCCACGCATGGCGGGGGCTTTGCGGCCAACCGTAGTGATCGTGAACCACCGGCGCCACGCTCGACGAATAGGCATAGCCCTGTTCGGCGAGGATCGGGTGCGCCCATGGCGTGCGCGCATCGATCGAGAAACTAGGCGCGCGGTAGCCGCGCACCGGCGCACCGCCCAGATCCTCGAGGATCGCCCGCGTCTTCTGAAGGTCCGCCGCGAATTCCTCCGCGGTCAGCGTGAAGACGCGCCGATGGTCGTAGCCATGACTGGCCAGTTCATGCCCCGCCGCGACGATCCGCCGGATCAGCGCCGGATAGCGTTCGGCGACCCACCCCAGGGTGAAGAAAGTGCCGGTGACCCCCGCCTCGGCGAACATCGTCAGCACCGCGTCGCAATTGGCCTCGACCCGGCACTCGAGCGCCGGCCAGTCGGCACGGTCGATCGTGCGCTCGAAGGCGCCGACCTGGAACCAGTCCTCGACATCGACCGACAGGCCGTTCTGCATCGTCCCTCACCTCACGCGCCAACCATAGCCGAAACGGCGCTCGCCGTCAGGCCGCCCAGACTTTCGAGTTGGCGGGGTTGGGCGCGTTCTCCGGATCGCGCTCGACCCATTCGATCAGCAGGTCGAGCACGCGGCGCAGCGCCGCGTCCTGCTCGACGAGCCGCGCTTCCAGCTCGGCGATCTGCGCCTTCAGCCCATCAATATGCGCCGCGTCGGCCGACAGCGCAGCGGGGGCTTCGACGGCCGGCTGCGCAAAGGGCGCACGGTCGGGCTCGGTCGCCGCGGGAACCAGTACCGGCCATTCGGGCGATGCTTCGGCGGCCGCGGCCACCTCGACCGGCGGCGGCACCAGCGTCGCCTCGTCGATACCGCGATCGGCATCGATCTCGCCGATCACCTCGCGGACATGCGCAGCGGTGATGCGCGACAATTGCTCGACCGCGCCATAGAGGAGCAGCCGGCTGACCAGCACGTTGAGCTTGCGCGGCACGCCCTCGCTGTAGTCGAAGATTTCCTCGAAGGCATCGGGGCTGAATGCCGGATTGCCGGTCCAGCCCACCTTGCCGAGGCGGTGGAGGATATAGGGCTCGATCTCCTCGGGCTCCATCGGATCGAGGTGGTGCGTCGCGATCACCCGCTGACGAAGCTGCTCGAGTGTCGGCGAATGGAACAGCGTCTGGCGGAATTCGGGCTGGCCGAGCAGGAAGATCTGGAGCAGCGAATGGCCGCCAAGCTGGAAATTCGACAGCATCCGCAACTCTTCGAGCGCCGAAATGGCGAGATTCTGCCCCTCGTCGACGATCAGCAGCGTGCGGCGCCCCGCACGCGCCTGTTCGCGCAGATATTGCTCCATCGCGCGAAGCAGCTCGGCCTTGCTCTCGCCCTCCCACGCGATTCCGAACTGCTCGGCGACCAGGCGGAGGAGGTCGTCGCCCTCGACCTGCGTCGACACCAGCTTGACCGCGGTCAGGCGGTTCGGGTCGATCGTGTTCATCAGATGCCCGACCAGCGTCGTCTTGCCAGTGCCGATGTCGCCGGTGATGACGATGAAGCCCTCCCCCTGCGCGAGGCCATAACCCAGATAGGACATCGCCTTCCGGTGCGTGCCGCTTTCGAAATAGAAAGCGGGATCGGGGGTCAGCTGGAACGGGCGTCCGGTGAAGCCATAATATTGATCGTACATCGGAAATTCCCTTTGGATCAGAAGTCGTAGCGCACGCCGACGAAGGCCGACCCGATCAGTCGGCTGTTGAAGCCGTCCTGATCGAAGGCACTCAGCGCCGCCGACGCATTACCGCTGAGGTTGCGCCACAGACGCCGCGAATAGGAGGCCGCGACCCCTGCCGACTGGACATCGCCGGCGCCGAGCGCTGCATTGTCGAAATAATTGAGATAGCCCGAGAAGCTGAGGTTCGAATCCGCATCGAGCTCGCGCCCGGCGGTCATGAACAGATAATAGCTCTCGTCCTTGGTGCCGTTGAGGCCGGCCAGCACCGAGGTCGCGGGCACGAGCAGGCGGCGCTGGTCGTAACCGATGCCGACGCCATAGCTCCAGCGGCCGAAGCGCGACGACAGGATCGCCTGCACGCCGCGATTGCGATACTGGATCGCGGTCGCGTTGCCGAGCTGCGGGGTCAGGCAGCCGCCGCCGTCCTGGCCGAAGACGCAAGGGTCGATGCTGCCGTCGATCGGATTGCGCGTCGGGTCGAACTGGGTCGGCAGCGCCGACAGCCCGCCCGACAGGCCGCGCCCGAAACTCGACAGTCCGTCATAGACGCCGACCTGCAGCACCGTGGCATGGTCGGGACGATAGGCGAAGCTGCCAGTATAGATGGTGTCGCCATAGCGCCGCCCGACCCGCGCGGTCAGCGATGTGCGCCGGCTCGGCCGCCACATCACGCCGGCATCCCAGATCAGCCCGTCGGTGTCGAAGGCGAGTTGGCGCGGCTTCGTCTTGTCGGTGACATAGCGGCCGTTCGAATCGATCACCGGCGCGCCGTTCGCGTCGAGCAGGGGATCGCGCTGCCCGATCTCGATATCCTCATAGCCGACGCCGCCGAGCAGCGCGACGGTCGGCCCGATCGGCACGGTCACGTCGGCACGGGCATATTTCCCCTCGAACCGCTGGTCGAGCTGGCTCACATCCTCGCGCTCATAGCCGCCCGAGACCTGCCAGCCGAACGGCAGCGCGCCCGGCCGCTGGCCGACGCTGGCCCAGGCGACATGGTTGGTCGAACTGTCGAAGGTGCCGCGCGGGATGCCCGGCGCCGCGGCGCCCGGTGCATCGACGTCGACCTTCGTATAGCCGAAGCGATAGCCCGCCCCGACGTCGAGGCCGCCGATGCGGCGGGCGAAGGTCGGCCCGGCATAGAGCGAATAAAGATCGTTGGTCGCATCGCCCGCGAAAATATTGTTGCCGCCGCCGTCGGCGCGTGTCCGCGTCGCGAGAGCGCCGCCCTCCAGGTTGAGCCCCTGCGCCACCTCGATCCGGCCGCGCGCGATACCGCTGATGATGTCGGCGTCGCCGATCCCGCCCGATTCGCCGATCTGATGCTCGTAGCGGACCGACGCAGCCGCCTCGGCGCGGCGGGTCGCCACCGCGGCATCGACTCCGACGGCGATCGTCGTATAGGTCAGCACGTCGCCGCCGTTCTTCAGGTCGGCACTCAGGACCTGCCCGACCTCCAGATAGGGGCTGACGTCGATGCTGCGCTGCCTGCGCTGGCCGTCGCGGCGGCTTCCGTCGTCTGAGGCACCGCCCTGCGCGGCTGCCCCCGCCCCGCCGGGCGCGTTCGAATCGGGGCCGGGATCGCCCGACCATTGCGCGTGCGCGCTGGTTGCGGTTCCGGCGAGGAGCAGCGCCGCCAGCGTTGCGGCGCGGCGCGGAGTGAGGATATCGGTGCGCATCAGGACGCGCCTCCCTGGCCATAATAGGTGCCGAAGCGGCGGCCGCCCGGCGAGAATTTGACACCATTCAGCAGCAACTGGATGTGCGGGCAGGCGCCCATCAGCCCGATCGCGTCGCGCAGCGCCGATTCGAGCGTCTCGTCGGCGCGCACGACCATGATGAGCTGACCAACATGCCCCGCGAGCACCGCGGCGGGCGACGCCGCGAGCACGGGGGGCGAATCGAGGATCAGGATGCGTCCGGGCGCGCCCTGTTCGAGCTGCGCGAGCAACGCCTCGGTACGCGCCGAGGCGAGCAGTTCGGTGTCGTTCATATGCTGGGTGCCCGCGGGCATCACCTTCAGCCCCGCGATGTCGGTCTGGATCAGGCAATCGCCCAGCGGCAGATGCGGATCGGCGAGCGCGTCCATCAGCCCCGGCCCTTCGTCGAGTCCCAGCATCGGCAGCACGCTCGGCTTGGCGATGTCGGCGTCGATCAGCAGCACATCGTGATCGGCCTCGGTCGCAAGGCTGAGCGCGAGGTTGACGGCGGAAAAGGTCTTTCCCTCGCCCGGATTGGCCGAGGCGATGAGGATGCGGTGGCCGCGCGGCACGACCGGGCGGTTCGCGGCCCCGGAAAAATTGCGGATCAGCTCGCGCTTCACGATGCGATATTCTTCGGAAATGCCGGTGACCGGCGCGCCGGGAACGATCATGCCGCGCGCCGCGAGCGCCGCGCGGTCGATCGTCCCCTGCCGCGTCGGCACGATCGCCGGCGCAGCGCGCGCGATATCCTTGCGCGGCGACGGCTTGGCCGTCGATGCGGCCTCGACCTCGGCGGCAGCAGGCGCGGTATCCTCCGTAGATGTCCCGGGCTTCGTCTTCGCCTTCTTCGCGGGCTCGGGCGGCAGCTTGCCGACGTCGATGGTCGGCGCGTGCGCGCTCGCGTCGATGCCGAACATGTCGGCCGCGCGTTCGAGCAGCGAGGGCTGGCGCTTGACGGGGCGATGTTCGTTCATATCCTCTTCCCCCTCAGGCGACCATGCCGCGCTGGACGAACTCGGCGATCAGCAGCAACGCATAGAGCGCGACCAGCGCCCCGCCGCCGCTCGCCAGCCAGACCAGCCTTTTCTTGCGCTCGACCTGCCGCTCGGGCGTCACGACCTCGGTGATCGAGCCGATCACGGGAAGGCCGCTCGCGCGTTCCAGCCGCGCCGCGGTCGGATAGCTGACGCGCACCTGCGCTAGCCCAAAGGCGGCGCCGACCCCGCCCCCCAGCCCGGCGAGCAGCACGATGGTCAGGAACAGCGGTCGATTCGGCGCCGACGGGCTCGTCGGCTTCGACGGCGGGTCGAGCAACTCGATCTTGATCGCATCGGCCTCGGTCCGCACCTCGCCGCGCAGCCGCACCTGCTCGCGCTGGGTCAGCAGCTTGTCATATTGCGCCTTGAGCGCGGTATATTCGCCGTTGATCCGATCATATTCGGCCGCAATGCCGGGGTTCTGGATCTGCTGCGCGGTGATCTTCGCGACGTCACCCATCAACTGAGCCTTGCGCGCCGATAGCGCGCTGACCGTCGCCTGGCGCTCGGCGCGCATCGCGGCGAGCGAGGCATAGGCAGGGTTCTGGGCGTTGCCACCGCCCCCGCCGCTGCCTTCGCGGTCGGCCTGGGCCTTCAGGGATGCGATCTGGCTTTTGATCGCGATGACGTCGGGGTGGGCATCGGTCAGGCCGCGGGCGTGCATCGCCGACAGCTCGTTCTGCGCTCCGGCAAGCTGCTGCCGCGCGACGCCGGCGCCCGTCGCGGCGACGCCGGGCACGTTGATCGTCGCCGGGGTCTGCGCGAGCTGGCCGTTGGCGGCCGCCAGCGCCGCCTGCGCCGCGACGAGCTGGCTGTCGATCTGGTTGATTTCGGCGCGCGCCGCATCGACGCGCTGCGCCGGCGATCCGACGCCGCCGGGGATCAGCCCGACATTCTGCGCCTCGAAGGCGGCACGGCGCCCCTCGACCTCGCGCAGCGCCTTTTCGCGATCGGCGATCTGGGCATCGAGGAATTTCAGGCTCTGGCGCGCATCGAGCCGGCCGCCGCGAAGCTGGTCGTCGCGGAACACGGTGATCAGGCTGTCGAGTACGCCCGAGGCAAGCCTGGCATTGTCGGCATCGGGCAGGCTGCCGACGCCAATCGACGAGGTGACCTCGAAGATATTGTCCTGCTGCGGCACGACCTTGATATTCTTTTGCAGCATCGCGACTGCGCCCGCCTTGTCGCGCTCGCTGGCGCCCGCGGGCAGCAGGCCAGTCGTCACCGCCACCTTTTCCAGGTTGCGCGCGCTGGTCAGCGTTTCGCGAATCTGGTCGACCTGCCGCCGGTCGCCAAGACCGCCGGACCGCGCCTCGTCGGGCAGGATCTGGTTGACGTCGACGAGCAGGCGCGCGCGCGAATCATAGCGGTTGGGGATGGCCGCGATCACCAGCCAGCCCAGGATGCAGATACCCCAGGCGATGCCCAGCACCAGCCAGCGGCGCGACCAGACGCTGTGCAACGCCACCCTGATTTCGTCGTAGAGGCTGTTCATGGTCGGCTATCGATCCTTGGCAATCGGCATCTGGGCGGTCGGGAGTTGGGGCGGGATGACCCGTGTCAGAACATGCTTTCGGGTATGATGATGACGTCGCCCGGCTGAAGGCGGACGTTCGCCTTGATGTCGCCCCGCTTGATCAGGTCGTTCAGGCGCAGCGCATATTCGTGCTGCTTGCCGCTGCCCTTGTCGAAGCGGATCAGGCGCGCCTTGTTGCCCGCCGCATATTCGCCGAGGCCGCCGACCGCGATCATCGCGTCGAGCACGGTCATATTGGCGCGGAACGGGATCGACGCCGGCTTCTCGGTCGCGCCGACGACGCGCACCTGCTGGGAGAAGGTGCTGTTGAAGCTGGTGACGATGACGCTGACGATCGGGTCCTTGATATATTGGCTCAGCGCCAGCTTGATATCCTGCTGCAGCATCGTCGGGGTCTTGCCGACGGCGGGCAGATCGGTGATCAGCGGCGTGGTGATCCGGCCGTCGGGGCGCACCTGTACCTTGCCGCCCAGTTCCGGATTGCGCCACACGAAGACCTGCAGCTCGTCGAGCGGGCCGATGATATATTCCTCGCCCGGTCCCTCCTGGTTCGCAACGAAATTGGCACTCGGCAGTTCGGGCGCGGCGCTGCCGGCGGCGCAGCCGGTCAGCGCCGTCGCGGCGATGCCGGAAACGAGCGCGGCGCGGGCGGCACGAAGCGAGGGGAAGGACGTCATTTCAAATCACCTTTCGACCGGCCGGGGGAGGCCGCCGCGGGCTAAATGCCTGCGGCGACAGCCATTGAGTCAGGGTCAGCCATCGTCGAAAAGGGTGAAGATACCGTTAGTATTCGATTAGGTTCGCGCCCGGTTCGTCGCACTCTGTTCCGAAGCGGAACAGCTTTCCAGCGGTCAGAAGAGCATCTCGCGCGCCGGTCCCTGCCCCAGAAAGGCGGCGGGGCTTGCCGAGGCGCCATAGGCCCCGGCCTGAAAGATCGCGATCAGATCGCCGACCTCCGCGCGGGGCAGCGCGACCTGGTCGCCGAGCCTGTCGAGCGGGGTGCAGAGACAGCCGACGACCGATACCGTCCCGATCGGCTCCGCACCGAAGCGGTTCGCGACCGCGATCGGATAGTTGCGGCGGATGACGGTCCCGAAATTGCCGCTCGCGGCGAGTTGGTGGTGCAGCCCGCCGTCGGTGACGAGGAAGGTCTCGCCGTGGCTCTGCTTGCGGTCGACGATGCGGGTCAGATAGACGCCCGCCTCGGCGACCAGCCAGCGGCCGAGCTCCATAGCGAAGCGGCTGTCCGCCAGCCCCGCGCCGCGCGCCTCGAGCGTCGCGGCCAGCGCATCGCCGACCGCCTTCGCATCGACTGCCATATCACCCGGAAAATAGGGCACGCCCATGCCGCCGCCGAGATTGACGAGCGGCGGCGCGGCGCCGATCTCGCCCGCCAGCCGCGCCGCGAGCGCGACCGTCTGCGCCTGCGTCTCGGCGATGGCGGCGGCGTCGAGCGCCTGCGATCCGGCAAAGATATGAAAGCCTTGCCAGTCGGCGCCCGCGTCGAGCAGGCGGCGGACCAAGGCAGGCACGGCGTCCGCATCGACCCCGAAGGGCTTGGCGCCGCCGCCCATCTTCATCCCCGATCCTTTCAGGTCGAAATCGGGATTGACCCGCACCGCCAGCCGCGGCGCCCGGCCCAGCCGCGCCGCGATCGCCAGCGCCCGTTCGGCCTCGCCCGCCGATTCGAGGTTGAGCGTCGCGCCCGCGGCGATCGCCGCTTCGAGTTCGCGGTCGCGCTTGCCGGGACCGGCGAAGCTGATGTGCCCCGCCGCCATGCCGCTCGCCAGCGCCGCCGCCAGCTCGCCACCCGATGCGACGTCGAAGCCGTCGACCAGCTCCGCCATATGGGCGAGCAGCGGCGCAAAGGGGTTCGCCTTCATCGCATAATGAAGCTGCACCGCCCCCGGCATCGCCGCGCGCCACTCCGCGACCCGTGCCGTCAGCATCGCACCGTCATAGACGAACAGCGGCGTATCCCCCGCAATGTCCGCCAGCGCATCGGCGCGCTGGCTGCCGATCAGCAGCATGCCGTCGGCATCGGCGGCGAAGCCGGGCGGGATCGGACCGTGCGGCTTCATGCCGTCACCTCTCGCGCCCAATCGGCGGCGATCGCCACCCGATCGAGCTTGCCGTTGGGATTGCGCGGCAGCGCCTCGCGCCATTCGATGCGCTGGGGCTGCATGAAATTGGGCAGCGTCCGGCGCAGATGCGCAGCCAATGCCTCTTCGTCCCCGGCGCGGTCCTTGCCGCGCACGATCAATAGGATCGCCGCGCCCAGTCTCGCGTCGGGAACGCCGAACGCCACCGCCTCGTAGATCAGTCCCGAGGCGACGGCGGCGTCCTCGACCTCGGTCGGGCTGACGCGGTTGCCCGCGGTCTTGATCATCGCATCGTCGCGGCCCACGAAGGTGAGGAGGCCATCGGCATCGCGCCGCACGGTATCGCCCGACCAGACCGCGGTGCCGCCATAGACGGACGACGGCGGCGCGGGCCGGAATCGCTGCGCGCTACGCTCCGCATCCTGCCAATAACCCTTGGCGACCAGCGGGCCGCAATGGACGAGTTCGCCCGGCTCGCCGTCGGCGGTAATGCTGCCGTCGGGGCGGCACACCAATATCTCGGCATGCGGGATCGCACGGCCCATCGAGGTCGGATGGTCGGCAACGAGCGCGGGATCGAGAAAGGTCGAGCGGAACGCTTCGGTCAGCCCGTACATCGGGTAGATATCAGCCTGCGGGAAGGTCGCCCGCATCGCGTCGATCAGCGAGGGCGTCAGCGCGCCGCCGCTGTTGGTCAGGCGCTTGAGCAATGCCGCCGTCTCGACCGGCCAGTCGCTCTCGACGAGTTGCACCCACAGCGGCGGCACCCCGGCGAGCGTCGTGATCTCATGCCGCGCGACCGCCTTCACGACATCGCGCGGAGTCAGATAGTCGAGCGGCGCGACCGCGCCGCCGGCATGCCAGGTCGAAAGAAGCTGGTTCTGGCCATAGTCGAAGCTGAGCGGCAGGACGCCGAGCACCCGGTCGTCGGGCACGATCTTCAGATAGGAGGCGACGCTCTCCGCCCCCAGCCACAGATTCGCATGGCTCAGCATCACGCCCTTGGGTCGCCCGGTCGAGCCGCTGGTATAGAGAATGGCGGCGAGGTCGTCCGGCTCGGCGAGCGACGGCGGGAGGCCCTCGCCGCCCGAATCGATCACTTCTTCGGCGATCGCCAGATCCTGCAGCGCGCAGGCTTCGGGGCGCCCCTCGCCCAGCGAATCGGCGCGCGCGCCATTGGTGACCAGCAGCTTCGCGCCGCTGTCGGCCAGGATATGCAGGGCCTGCGGCGCCTTGAGCAGCGGATTGATCGGCACATGGATCAGCCCGGCACGCGCCGCGGCGAGCGGCATCAGGCAGGCGGTCCGCGTCTTCGCGCTCCAGCTCGCCACCCGCTCGCCCGGCCCGCCCGCCTGTTCGAGCAGCCACGACGCAAGCCGCCCGACCCCGGCGTCGAGGTCGGCGAAGCGCGTGACCGTGTCGCCGATCAGCAACGCAGGCGCGTCCGCCGCGCCGCGGCGCGCAAGATGGTCGATCGGACAGGAGGGCGGACTTGGGATCTTGGTCATCGGCTGTTAGGAGAGTGGTGATAGAGCGCCGCACCATGCAAGGGAACGGTGAACATCGGGCTAATGATAAGGCGCTGCCCGCCGCAGCGCGCGGCACCGGCTTCGCTTCGCCCTTCGACCGGGCGGCGTGGTTCGACCTGCTCACCGCGCACGGCTTCGCGCCGGGCGGACGATTCGATGCGTGCGGAACGTCGGGCGACACGGTCGCGTGGCTGCCGCTTCGGGTCGAGAATCCGGGCGACCTCGCGGGGCTGACCAACTGGTACAGCTTCGCGATCCGCCCGCTCTACACCGGTGGCGGCGACCGCAATGCGGCCCTTCAGGACCTGTTCGCCCGGCTGCGCCAGCGGGCCGCCCGACTGGCGCTCTACCCCGTTCCCGATGCCGAGCAGGACGGCATCGCCGCCGCGATGCGCCGCGCCGGCTGGTGGGTCCGCAGCGCGCCGAAGGGCGACCGCCACTGGCTCGACCTCGCCGGGTTCGACCATGCCGGCTGGTGGGACAGCCGCCCCGGCGCGCTGCGCAGCACGGTGAAGCGCAAGGCGAAGAAGGGCGTCGTCGACATTTCGCTGCTCACCGCCTTCGACCCCGACGCCTGGGCGGCCTATGAAGAGATCTACGCCGCAAGCTGGAAACCCGAGGAAGGCGACCCCGCGCTGCTGCGCGCCTTCGCCGAGGCCGAGAGCGCGCGCGGCACGTTCCGCATGGGACTCGCGCGGATCGAGGGCGCGCCGGTCGCCGCCCAGTTCTGGACGGTCGAGGACGGCACCGCCTTCATCCACAAGCTCGCGCATGTCGAGGACAGTTTGAAGGCGTCGCCCGGCACCCTCCTGTCGGCCGCCCTGTTCCGTCATGTGATCGAGGTCGACCGCGTCGCCCGCGTCGATTTCGGCACCGGCAACGACGCCTACAAGCGCGACTGGATGAACCGTCACGAGCCGCTGTGGCATATCGAGGCTTTCAATCCGTCGCGCATCGCGGCATGGGGACCGGCATTCAAGGCTTTTGCGCGCTCGGCGCTCGGGCGCGGTTGAAGGATATGCTCGTGACCGATACGCCCGCCACCGCCGTCGATGCCACCTTGCGGGCGCTGCTTGCCGACGTCCTCGGCCTCGGCGAAGACCGCGCCGCCGCGCTCACCGCCGACAGTGGCCTGTTCGGCGAACTGCCCGAATTCGATTCGATGGCGGTCGCCACGGTGCTCACCGAGATGGAGGACCGGCTCGGCATCCTGATCGACGACGACGAAGTCGACGGCGAGATTTTCGGAACCTACGGCAATCTGCTCGCCTTTTCGGTGCGCAAGGTCGCGGGCTGAGACGCCGCACGGGGGCGCATGGGCGAGCATCATCTGCATATCCTCCCCGCCGGACGCTCCGCCGCGACTATCCTTTTCGTTCCGCCGCTGTTCGAGGAAGCGAACCGCACGCGGCGCACGCTGGTGCTGGCGATGCGGGCGCTGGCGGCCGGAGGCTTCGCGGCGCGGCTGCCCGACCTGCCGGGGCAGAATGAAAGCCCGATCCCCCTGGTCGAGGCCGACCTGACCCGCTGGCGCGCCGCGCTTGCCGAGGTCGCGGACGGCATCGACGGGCCGGTCGTCGTCGCCTCGCTGCGCGGCGGGGCGCTGATCGACCATGAAGCCGGGGCCGCGGCGTGGTGGCGCCTTGCCCCCGCCGGCGGCGCGTCGCTGTTGCGCACGCTGCTGCGCGCCCGCGTTTCCGCCGACCGCGAAGCGGGAATCGCCTCGACGCTCGACGGCTTGCAGGCCGAGGCGGCGACCGCGCCGCTGCTGCTCGCCGGCAATCTGCTGTCGCCGGCGATGATCGCCGAACTGGGCGCCGCCGAGGTGCAGCCGGTCGAGCCGCTGCGCAGCGTCGCGCTCGGCGCCGACGACCTTGCCGGCACCCCGCTGTGGCTGCGCGCCGAGCCCGGCGAGGATGCGGGCATGGCGCGGGCGATCGCGGCCGATATTGCCGGGTGGAGCCAGTCGTGCGGCATCATCTGACCTTCGCCTGCGAGGGCGCGGCGCTTGCCGCGACGCTCGACGAAGCGGCCGGGACGACCGGGCTGCTGATCGTGTCGGGCGGCAACGAGATTCGCAGCGGCGCGCACCGCGGCATGGCGATGCTGGCGCAGCGGATCGCCGCGGCGGGCCACCCCGTCTTCCGCTTCGACCGCCGCGGTATCGGCGACAGCGAAGGCGAGAACGGCGGCTTCGAAGCAAGCGGCCCCGACATCGCCGCCGCCATCGCCGCCTTCCGCGCCGTCGCACCGCACGTCACCCGCATCGCGGCCTTCGGCAATTGCGACGCGGCGAGCGCACTGCTGCTTCACCAGCCCCTGCCTCTCGATATGCTGATCCTCGCCAACCCGTGGACCTATGAAGGGGGCGACGAGGAGGAGGCCGACGCGCCCGCCCTGCCCCCCGCCGCCGCGATCCGCGCCCGCTATCTGGCGCGGCTTCGCGACCCCAAGAGCCTGCTGCGCTTGATCAAGGGCGAGGTCGATCTGCGCAAGCTGCTGCGCGGCCTGTCGGCGCTGGGGCGAAAAAAGGCGCCCGCGGCCCCCGACAGCCTGCCCGCCCGCCTCGACGCGGCGCTGGCGGCGCTGCCCTGCCCGGCGACGATCCTGCTCGCCACCGGCGACCGCACGGCGCAGGCGTTCGTCGAGGCCTGCCGCCCCGGCGCGGTGCCCGTCGAACGGCTCGACAGTCCGTCGCACAGCTTCGCCGGCGCCGATGCCGACTGGCTGACGGGGCGGATATCGCAAATCCTCCACCCTACCCTTTAGGGGAGGGCAGCGAGACTTGGGAACCTGTTCCCTAGTCGCAGCGGGTGGGGCCTGCGGCCTTGCGCAACCTCGACAGCCCCACCCCAACCCCTCCCCTGAAGGGGAGGGGCTAAAGCCTACGCATCCACCGTCGCGCGATATTCGGCCTCGGCGAGGAAGCGCTCGGCGTCGAGCGCCGCCATGCAGCCCATGCCCGCCGCGGTCACCGCCTGGCGGTAGACCTTGTCGGTCACGTCGCCCGCCGCGAACACGCCGGGGATCGCGGTCAGCGAGGTGCCGGGCGTGACTTCCAGATAGCCGTCCGCATCGAGCGGCAGCTTGCCCTGGAACAGCTCGGTCGAGGGACTGTGGCCGATCGCGACGAAGCCGCCGTCGGTCGGCTCGTGACTCGCGGCGCCGGTGACGGTGTCGATCAGGTCGACCCCGACCAGCCCCGCCGTGCCCTCACCCGCGACGAAGCGGTCGACCGTCTTGTTCCACAGCACCTTGATCTTCGGATTGGCGTGGAGCCGATCCTGCAGAATCTTCTCGGCGCGCAGCGAATCGCGGCGGTGGATCAGCGTCACGTCGTCGCTGTGGTTGGTGAGGTAGAGCGCCTCCTCGACCGCGGTGTTGCCGCCGCCGATCACCACCACCTTCTTGCCGCGATAGAAGAAGCCGTCGCAGGTCGCGCAGGCCGACACGCCCTTGCCGCCCAGTTCCTGCTCGCCCGGAACGCCCAGCCATTTCGCCTGCGCACCGGTCGCGATCACCAGCGTCTCGGCGAGATAGACGTCGCCGCCGTCGCCGGTCAGCCGGAACGGGCGCTCGCGCAGGTCGACGTCGACGATCGTGTCCCAGATCATGCTGGTGCCGACATGCACCGCCTGCGCGGTCATCTGCTCCATCAGCCACGGACCCTGGATGACCTCGGCGAAGCCGGGGTAATTCTCGACATCGGTGGTGATGGTGAGTTGTCCGCCCGGCTGCAAACCCTGCACAACGATCGGCTGCATCCCCGCACGCGCGGCATAGATGGCCGCGGAGAGACCGGCGGGGCCGGAGCCGAGAATGAGCATTTTCGTGTGGTGGGTGCTGGCCATGGTCGTCCTGTTCCGTTTCAAAATCATCCTTACCCCTCCCCTGAAGGGGAGGGGCAGCGAGACTTGGCAGCTTGCTGCCTAGTCGCAGCGGGGTGGGCTCTTCAGCCTCGTGCAAGGCCGCAAACCCCACCCCAACCCCTCCCCTGAAGGGGAGGGGCTCGATTCCGCCAAATGGGTGTTGCCAAGCGCGCTAGCAAGGGACAGGCTGCGCGCCAAGGGGAGAGCGCGATATGGCAAGCTGGTGGGACCGTCACGGCGTGCCGCGGCTGATCCGCTGCGCCTGTTCGCAGGGACAGATCATGAAGGCGCGCAGCAAGGTCGTCCCGCTTGCGCAAGGCGACGTGCTCGAGGTCGGCTGCGGCGGCGGCATCAACATGGAATTCTATGCGCCGGGCCGCGTGACCAGCCTGTCGGGCCTCGATCCCTCGCCCGAACTGCTCGCGATGAGCCGTGCGGCGGCGCAGGCACGCGGCATCGACGCCGACATCCGCGGCGGCGTCGGCGAAGCGATGCCGTTCGACAGCGGGCGCTTCGACACCGTCGTCACCACCTTCACCCTCTGCTCGGTCGCCGACCAGGCGGCGGTGCTCGCCGAAATCCGCCGCGTCCTGAAACCCGGCGGCACCGCGCTGTTCCTCGAACATGGTGGCGCCCCCGACGCGAGCGTCGCCCGATGGCAGCGGCGGATCGAGCCGCTGTGGAAGCGCATCGGCGGCAATTGCCACCTGACGCGGCCGATCGCCGGCGCCTATGTCGCCGCGGGCTTCGCGGTCGACCGGCGCGGCGCCCACTATATGCCCAAGACCCCGCGCCCGTTCGGCTGGATCGAATATGGCGCGGCGCGGGTGGCGTGAGGCGGAGGACGGTGCGGCGCTTAAACCAAGGTGCGGTGACGTTGGTTTTGAGGGGTTGCGGGGATTCATCCTGAGGAATCCCGGCCGATGTTGAAAAAGGCCGTGTGTCCCCGCGAAGGCGGGGACCCAGAAGCCTTGCGCCAACCCGCTCTGGGTCCCCGCCTTCGCGAGGACACACGGTTTTACCATCATAGGGCGGCCGGAACCTGAATCCCTGCAATCCATAGAAAGACCAGCCCTTCGACAAGCTCAGAGCCTGCCCCCGCGAAGGCGGGGGCGAACGGAGTGGGGGATGCAGATTATAGCTCGCCGCTCTAAGCGCGGGCTTCCCGGTGGGAGCAGGGGACGGGATTGCCCTGCGCCTCTTCGCATCCGTCGCGGTCGTTGGCGGGATCGGGGATGCCGAACCAGGCGCGGCGGGCGGCCTCGCCGGCGCGGCGGAGCGGGGCGACCTCGGCCTCGCGGGCGGCGTCCCACGCGTCCT
>Ga0180219_1000587_pt1 | contig 28685 bp, 30 predicted proteins | sample eDN3rd30CBELigMG_FD_151338 | JGI IMG/M metagenome (GOLD analysis project Ga0180219, IMG submission 151338) | Enriched Miracle-Growth compost microbial communities from Emeryville, California, USA - eDNA 3rd pass 30_C BE-Lig MG (version 2)... ... | reverse complement strand
GCGGCATCCACCCCCGCCGGCAGCGCCCTGTGCGCCCTGGCCTTCGTCGGGACGATGTTCCCCGCACGCCAGGTCTACGCGCGCAGCCACGTCATGGCGATCATGACCCTGTCGACGGTCGGACTGGGCCTCACCGGCGTCGTCACCGCCGTCGCGCAGCCGGCGCTGCAGTCGCTGCTGCTGATCATCGTCGTCGCCGCCACGGTCGTCGTCGTCACGGTCACCCTGATCGCACCGGCGACCCGCATGCGGATGAGCCGCGTGGCCGACGTCGCCGAGCTGGTCATCCTCGCCTCCCTGCTGCCGGTCGGCGTCATCGCGGCGGGACTGGCCTGACTCCATGGCGACCAAGGGCGACCTGATCCAGGCGCAGAGCTTCTCACAGCGCCGTCTGCTGACCGCCTTCGTCAGCGGTGCGCCCGGAGGCAAAGAACTCGAGCCCGCCAAGCCGATGCGCGCCGTCATCGCGGCGATCGCACTGTCGGTCGCGGTCGTGGGCGTGGGCGTGTTCTGGGGCCTTGTCCACCCCGGACTGCCGAGCGGGTGGGAGAACGGTCGCCTCGTACTCGCGAAAGACACCGGGGCGCGCTACGTGACGATCGACGGCACACTGCACCCCGTGGTCAACACGGCCAGCGCTCGCCTGCTGATCCCGTCGAGCTCGTTCACGGTCATCACCACCAACCAGAGCGACCTCGCCGACGTCTCGCTCGGCTCGACGCTCGGCATCGTCGGTGCGCCCGACGCCCTGCCCCCGGCATCCGCCCTCGTGAACGACGGCTGGACCAGCTGCCTCGCCGATCAGGGGCTGTCGACCCGCATCGCCGCGACGCCGGCCGCCGCGGCCACTCCCGACGCCGTCGTGGTCACCACCGGCTCCGACCTGTTCGTCGTCGCCGGTCACGTGCGTCACCCGGTCACCGCCGCCGACAGCGATGCGGTGCTGCGCGCCGCGGGGATCACATCGTCCGGCGCACAGAAGGTGCCGGCTTCATGGCTGAACCTCTTCGACGCCGGCACGGAGCTGGCACCGATCACCGTCGCGAACCCTCAACCGGTCGGCGACTCGAAACTCTCCACCGGCGAAGTCGTGCACATCGAGGGCACCGCCGACGACGAGCGGTTCCTCATCACCGATGACGGCGAGCTCGCCGCGCTCAGCCCGCTGGCATGGCAGCTCTATCAGCTCGGCAACGGCCCGAGCGTGCATGCCCCCACCGAGGTCGCCGCGGCGCAGGTGCGCGGCCTGCAGACCGCGAAGGCGCCCGGCGGCGGCGCAGACTGGCCGGAGAACGGCTTCACCGCGCTCGGTGACGACCGACGCCCGTGCGCGCTGCTGACGCACGAGGCCACGACCGCGCAGACCGTGCTCGCGTCGCAGCCGACATCCCGCGAGGCGACGGCCGGCGTTCAGGTGGGCGCGGGCGCCGGCGCGCTCGTCTCTGCGCAGGCCGGCGAAGACAGCAGCCAAATGCTCACCCTGGTGGACGCGACGGGAACGGCCTTCAGCCTGCCCGGTGCCACGGCTGAGACCGTCGCCCGGCTCGGCTACGACGCCGACGACGTCGGCACCGTCGAGGCCGCATGGACCGACCTGCTGCCCACCGGACCGGCGCTGACCACCGACGCCGCGGGGAAGACCGTCGGCGGATGAGGCACCGCGCACGGGTGACGGCCGGGACGACGACCGCCGCGTTGGCGTTGTTGTCCCTCGCGCTGCTGCCGGGCGCTCTGCCGGCGTCCGCGGCATCCACCGACGCCGCTCCTGCCGCCGTCGCCCAGGCGACCTCCGACGAGTGCACCGCGCAGACGCGCCTCACCGACACGCCACCGGCATTCGCCGTGCTGCAGGTCGAGCGCGCGTGGACCGTCACCCGGGGTGCCGGCGTCACGGTCGCCGTGGTGGATTCGGGAGTGGATGTCTCGAGCCCGCGCCTGTCCGGGGTCGTCCTGAAGGGCACCAGCCTCGTCGACGACGACGGTGACCGGTACGGACGAACGGACGACTTCGGGCACGGCACGATCATCGCCGGCCAGATCGCGACGCAGGCCGACGACGGCTCGGGCCTCGTCGGGCTCGCGCCCGACGTGGAGATCCTGCCGGTGCGCGTGTATGCGGGCGAAGACGACGAGGCTGTCAAGGCCGGCAACGGTCCCGACATCGGGCGCCTCGCGGCGGGCATCCGGTATGCGGCCGACGAGGGTGCACAGATCATCAACGTGTCCTTGAGCACGCCGACCGACGACGACAGGCTGCGCAGCGCGGTCGCATACGCCACCGAGAAGGGAAGCCTCATCGTCGCCAGCGCCGACAACCACAGCGACGGCGAGGCCGACGGCGACCGCTTCCCCGCCGGCTACCCGGGAGTGGTCGGCGTCGCGGCGCTCAGCGCCGACGGCGTGGTCACCGACGCCAGCATCCACGGGCCGCAGGTCTCGCTGGCGGCCCCGGGCGAGAACATCCTGTCGCTCAGTACCCTCGGCGGAGACTGCATCTTCCCCCAGCAGGGCCAGCCGCCGGCCACGAGCTATGCCGCCGCGTATGTGTCGGCGGCGGCGGCACTGGTGGCCTCGGCATTCCCGAACGAGACCCCCGCGCAGTGGGCGTACCGCCTCGAGGTCACGGCGCGACGCGCCGATCCCGACGCGCGCGACGACGTGTCGGGCTGGGGCGTCATCCAGCCCTACAGCGCCCTCACACTCGTGCCGGGTGCGGGACTGCGGGGACCGGCCAGTCCCTTCGTGGATGCCGCGGACGAGCCCACGGCGGCGAGTGCAGCGCCCGTCACCGTGCGCGACCTCCCGCCGGCGAACGCCCCCGCGTGGGCGATCGTCTCGGTGGTCGGCGTGCTCGGGCTGGCGGCACTCGGCGCTGTCGGCGCGCTGACGGTGCAGCGCCGCCATCGCGACAGAGACGGCGCACCTCTGAACGGCTCCGGGCTGTACGGCGACGAGACCGAGACGGAGTGAGTCACCCCCACACGCTGGGGGCGCTCTCCCGCGTGGAGGGCAGACGGGATGCCGCGGCCCAGTCGCGCACCCACGGCTCGACCTCCGGCATCCCGTCCATCGACCCGATCACCGCGAACAGCTCGTCGTGCGGGAGTGTCCCGCCCGACTTGCGCATCATCCGCGAGCGCACGATGGCCCGCGTGTAGACCTCGCCGTCGACGACGACCCGGTGCTCCATGTACACGCCGCGGTCGTCGTGCCCGAGCATCCGCGATTCGATGTCGAACCGCTGCCAGAGCTGCAGCGACTTGCGGAACGTGATCGTCTCGGCCGAGACCACCGCGTACCAGTCGTGGGCGCGCATGATGTCCCAGAAACCGGTGCGCACGAGGAGGTCCCAGCGTCCCAGGTCGAAGAGGGACGCGTAGCGGCCGTTGTTCATGTGCATGAGGATGTCGATGTCGGTCGGCAGCGTGGTCAGCCGGATGCGGCTCACGCCGTCCATCGCGAGGCTGTCGCCCCGGCGCAGGCGTCGTCGCGCGCGCAGGTGGATGAGGATCGTCCGCCAGATGACATTCACGAACCGGCATCGTACCCGGTCTCCGACGATGTGCTGATTCGGTTGGCGGTCATCGACAATGGGACCGGACGTGTCCGCGGCTATGCTCACTCCGGAAGGGCACAGCACATGCGCGCACGGGGACCACGGCTCTCACTGCAGGGCGCGCGCATCGTCACCGCTCCCGCGGACGCGGTGGACGAGCTGGTGGATGCCGCGGACCATGCGTTCGACCAGCAGCACTTCCGTGTGCGCCGCCGACCGGATGTCGCCGGCGTCCGTGCCCTCTACCGCCGCGGTTCCACCGCGGAGGACCTCACCCTCTTCGCCTCGGGCATCGAGACGCTCGTCCACCGCATCGGCCCGTTCTCGGCGCTGGGCGTCATCGTGCTGTGGATCGATGACGCTCCCGACGACGCCGGGCGGGTGCGGGCTGTGCTGTCGATGATCCGCGGATACGACCTGCGCCGCGAGTTCACGACGGCCGCGGCATCCCTCATCGCGGACCTCGCCGACCGCGGCATGGCGATCCAGGACCTCGGCTGGCAGCATGCCGTCCTGCTGGCCGACGACTGCCCGGCCAACCCGAGGACCGCGCGCCGCATCGGGTTGCGCTGAGCGTTCTGCGTCGGGACGGTTCGGTACAACGCGCAGGACGCCCTCGATTTCCCCCATCGCGCGCGGCCGCGTAGAGTCTGGCCATGGACGCCCAACTGCAGACAGACATCGTCGTCCGTCCGGTTCGCGACGTGGACGCGGAAGCCCTCGGACGAGTGCACGCCACCTGCTGGCACGAAACGTACGACCACCTCATCAGCAAGGCCGCGCTCGAGAGCGTGTCGCCGAAGCGCCTCGCCGAACTATGGACCCATTGGGCCGTTCAGGGCCCTGAGTTCAAGATGAGCGCGGCGCTCGTCGACGGTGAGATCGTCGGCTTCGTCGGCTCGGGACCGGCACGCGACAAGGACGCCCCCCGCAACCGCGAGCTGTACTTCATCTACCTCCTTGCGGAGTATCACGGCAGCGGCCTGGGCCGCCGCCTGTTCGACGCCGCGGTCGACGAGGGCGAGCCCCTCTATCTGTGGGTCGCCGAAGACAACCCTCGCGCACATCGCTTCTACGTGCGCAACGGGTTCGCCCTCGACGGCGCGCGCCACACCGAGCCCTTCCTCGGTGAGCAGCTCACCGAGGTGCGATTCGTCCGCTGATCGTGCTGCAGATCCAGGCTCTCGAGAGCATCCCCGAGATCACCGTCGGTGCAGATCTCGTGGCGATCATCGCCGATGCGGCCGGTGACACCCTGCGCGACGGCGACATCGTCGTGGTCACCTCGAAGATCGTCTCCAAGGCCGAGGGGCGCACGGTCGAGGCCGATGACCGCGAAGACGCCATCACCGCCGAGACCGTGCGGGTCGTGGCATCCCGCACCTCCGAATCGGGGCATGTGACCCGCATCGTCGAGAACCGTCTGGGCATCGTGTCGGCTGCCGCCGGCGTCGATGCGTCGAACACCCCGACCGGCACCGTGCTGCTGCTGCCGGTGGACCCGGATGCCTCCGCCCGCTCCCTCGCCACCGGGCTGCGCGAGCTGCTCGGCGTGCGCGTGGGCGTCATCGTCTCCGACACGCTCGGACGTGCGTGGCGCGAGGGGCAGACCGACGCCGCGATCGGCGCGGCCGGGGTCGCGGTGTTCGAAGACCTGCGCGGACAGACCGATACCGAAGGCCGCCCGCTCGTCGTGACCATGCCGTGCGTGGCCGACGAGATCGCATCGGCCGCCGAACTTGTCAAGGGCAAGGCGGCGCGCAGGCCGGTGGCCGTCGTCCGGGGGCGCGCCGACCTCGTCGGCGACCTCGACCTGCCCGGGGCCCGCTCGATCGTGCGCTCCGCAGAGCGCGACATGTTCCGCCTCGGCGCCGATGAGGCCTACGACCAGGGCTACGCGGCCGGCATCGAGGAGATGTGGGAAGGGCGCGACACCGCCGAGTGAGTCGCGCCCTCCGCTGAGTGACTCGGCCGCTCAGCGGCCGTTCGACAGCGTCACGCTGCCGGCCGACACGCTCACCTGAACGGTGCTGGCCGCGCCGGGCACCGAGCCGATGCGGTTGTCGAAGGTTCCGGCATCCGTCTCCTGCGTCACCGCGTACTGCCCCTCGGGCACGACGACGTTCAAGCTTCCGGCGTTGGCCGACAGCGTCATGCGCTGCGGCTGTGCACCGGTGAACCGGGCGTCCATCTGCCCCGCATTCAGCTCGAGGTCGGCGCTGCCGACGTCGGCCAGCTGCAGGTCGGCGCTGCCCGCGTCGATCTCGGCCGAGAGGGTGTCGGCCGAGCCCTGCACCTGCAGGCGACCGGCTCCCGCCGACACGGTCAGATCGCCGAAGCGGCCGTCGGCGGTGAGCGCTCCCGCCGCGAGGTCGAGATCGGCGTCGACGCCCGCCAGCGACTGCGGCAGCCGCAGCACGGCCTTGCCGTTGTGCGAGCCGAACAGTCCGATCCATGACCAGAAGTGCCCGTCGGGCGAGGCGACGCGCAGCGCCGTCCCCTCCTTGCGCAGCGTCCACCGGTCGGCGCTGATGCCGCCGGTGACGCTGAGCTCGGCCTGGTCGACCGCGGCGAACTCGACCTGGATGGATCCCGCGCCCATGTCCAGGTCGATGGCGTCGACCCCGTCCACCGCGATCGTCCGGCTGCTCGTCTGCTGCGCGGCGGAGGCGAGGGTGGATGCCGCGGCGGTGCCGACCGAGCCGACGGCCAGTGCGCCGCCGAGCACGATCGCGACGATCGCGACCGCCCGTGCTCCCTGTGTCGTGTTCATCGGTCCTCTCCTGCCTGCGGCGCGTCGCCGCTGTGTGCGATGTGGGCGAGTGCCGCCAGCACCCGCCGGTTGCCTGATTCGTCCTGCTCGAGGTCGAGCTTCTGGAACACCGAGGTGATGTGCTTCTCCACGCTGCCCTCGGTGATGTACAGCGTCTGGGCGATGGCCTGGTTCGATTTGCCCTCGGCGATCAGCGCGAGCACGGTCGCCTCACGGGCCGTGAGCCGCTGCATCCGCTCATCCTGCGTCCGGCGGCTGAGCAGCTGCGCGACGACCTCGGGGTCGAACACGGTCGCGCCGCCGGCGATCTGCTTCAGCGTCTGGAGGAAGTCTGCGACATCGGCCACGCGGTCTTTGAGCAGATATCCGAGTGCCCCGCCGCGCCCGGCGATGAGGTCGGCCGCATAGCGTTCCTCGACGTACTGCGAGAGCACGAGGATCGGCAGCTCGGGGTTCGCGGCCCGCAGTCGCAGCGCCGCCCGGATGCCCTCGTCGGTGCGCGTCGGAGGCAGCCGCACGTCGAGGATGCACAGATCGGGCGCGGTCTCGGTCACGGTGTCGTCGAGCTCGGCGGCATCGGGGAGGGCTGCGACCACCTCATGGCCGGCATCCTCCAGCAGCCGCATGAGACCCTCGCGCAGAAGGACCGAGTCTTCGCAGATCAGAACGCGCACGGCACGCTCACCTCCACCGTCGTGGGGCCGCCGGCCGGGCTCGTGACCGTCAGCGTGCCGCCGACGCCGAGGACGCGGTTCGACAGGCCGTCGAGTCCCCCGCCGGGGACGACGGTCGCCCCGCCGACGCCGTTGTCTTCGATGCGCGCCCAGAGGATGCCGCCCTCGCGCTGGCGAACGATCACGCGGCACTCGGCGGCGCGTGAGTGCTTGGCCGCGTTCGTGAGCGACTCGGCGATCACGTAGTAGACGGCGGTCTCGGTCTGCGGACTGCACCGCTGCGTGAGTTGGGAATCGAGCTGGACGGGGATCGGCGAGCGCCCGGCGAGGGCCGACAGCGCGGCATCCAGCCCCCGGTCATCGAGGATGGAGGTGTGGATGCCGCGGGCCAGCTGCCGCAGCTCGGTGATCGCCGCCTTGGTCGAGGTGTGCGCCTCGGCGATGAGCTGTCGGGCCGCCTCGGGGTCCTCGTCGATCTTCTGCTGCGCCATGCCCAGCGTCATGCCGACCGAGACCAGCCGCGGCTGGACACCGTCGTGCAGGTCGCGCTCGATGCGCGTGCGCTCGACGTCGGCGGCGCGCACCGCGCCCCCGCGCTGTGCCTGGGCGGTGCGGGCCTCGGCGGCCAGCTGCGCTTCGCGCGACGGCACGAGGATCGCCCGCGCGAGCACGCCGTGCAGCGCCGCGAGGCCGAGAAGACCGGCGATCGCCACGAGTGCTGCGAAGATGCCGACGCCGACGGCCCACGAAGCGGGAACCTGGAGGTTCACCCCCAAGAGGCGAAGGCTGTCGGGGTCGCCGGGCACCAGCGGCGAGAACGCCATCGCGACGCCCGAGCCGAGCATGCTCAGCAGCCCGATCACCGCCCAGCCCATCACCACCGCGATCGCCGCGCTCGCGACACCCCGCCACATCCGGCCGTCGATGAACTGCAGCCACACCGTCCGCAGCCACCCGGTGAAGCCGGGACGGCCGCTTGTGCGCGGCGGCAGCGGCGCGATGCCGAAGCCGTACAGACCGTCCACCCGGGCGGTCTCGAGCCAGCCGAGCGCATACAGTCCGTAGACGAAGCCGAGCAGCAGCACGAGCCCGATGCCCGCCGCGAAGACCAGCGGAACCCCGGCGGCGAACAGGGTGGACAGGACGATGAAGGCGCCGGTCCAGGCCACCGCCACAGCGGCCAGCTGCGCGATCGCCCCCAGCACGCGGGCCGGGGTGAACACCCGCGGCGCCCGATCGGTCGTTGTCGAAGTCATGTCCCCCACGCTAGGGCGTGGCATGTCCCCCGCACATCACGGAGACCCGCAGATCCGGGGTGGGGATATCCCCCGGTCTGACCCGGCCGCCGCGCGCGCAGCGACCGGGTCAGCCGGGCTCAGCGCTCGCTGACGTTGCCGAAGAGCTTCGCGATCGGGGCGAGCACGAGCGGGCGCGCCGCGACCCAACCCGCGACGACGATGATCATCGCGCCCACGAAGAACCAGAAGCCGATCCAGCCGTCACCCGCGTTCGAGGCGAACATCGCGTTCAGGTTGTGCAGGAAGCCGGTGGTCACCACCAGCGTCACGTGCGCGACGATGAAGAGCACGAAGAACAGCATCGTAGGGAAGTGCACGGCACGCGCCCACTCGACCGGGTAGATCTTGTTCAGCGTCTTCGCGTTGCTCGGCCACACGCCGCTCATGCGCACGCCGGTGATCGCCGCGAGCGGGGCCGCGAGGAACACGACCGCGAAGTACGCGATCTGCTGCAGGCTGTTGTAGTTGACCCAGCCGTCTTCGATCGGCCAGTCCATCGACAGGTACTGCAGGCCCGCCGACAGCGCGTTCGGGAAGACCGACCAGTCGGTAGGGACGAGCCGCATCCACTGCCCGGTCGCGAACAGCAGCACGACGAAGATCACGCCGTTCACCAGCCACAGGATGTCGAGCGACTGGTGGAACCACAGGTTGATGCTGATCTTGCGCTTGGGATTGCCGCGGGTGCTCCAGAAGGCCGGCGGGCGCTTCTGGTGCCGCACCATGAGACCCGACCGGATGATCAGCACCATGAAGAAGATGTTGAGGAAGTGCTGCCAGTTCAGCCACACCGGGAACCCGACCGGCGCCGACTCGGGCAGCTCGTACGCCCCCGGGTAGGTCTTCAGGAAGCTCTCCATGAAGTCCAGGCTCAAGAACCAGCGGGTGAGCATCGACAGCATCGCGAACGCGCCGACGATGACGATGACCATGACGATCGCCGCCCCGACCCACTGGCCCGTCGTGAACGGGCCGTGGCGCACCGGTTCGGGCTGCTCGATGGGCTTGCGCTTGGGGATCGTGCGGGCACGATCCGCTTCCCACCGCGCGGCGGCGGCACCGGCGTGCACGCTGCTCGTGAACGGCAGCGGGGCGAGCTCGGCAGGGACCGCAGAAGCCGCGGCGGCCGGAACGGCGGGGGTGGATGCCGCGGCCGCGGCGCCCGGGCGCGGCAGGCCGGAACGGCGGCCGGTCGTCGGTGCCGCGGTCGGCTGTGCGGGTGCTGCGGCCTCGGGCTCTGCGGCGACGGGCTCTGCGGCCACGGGCTCTGCGGCGACGGCGGGCGCGAAGCCGGCCGGAGGCCACGGCTCGCCGCCCTTGGTGCGCGGCAGGCCTCGGCGCAGGGCCGTGTCGGAGACCGAGGTCCCTGAGCGAGGCCCGGAGGGCTGAGACGAAGGGGCGGTCGAAGCAGGTGCAGCGGCGGCCGACGGCGCTTCGTCTCGCGGCTGCGCCGCTTGCTCAGCGACCTCGGGTTCGGCGACGACGGCGGGCGCGAAGTCCGCCGGCGGCCAGGGCTCTCCGCCTGCCACACGCGGCAGGCCGCGGCGCAGCGAGGTCCCTGAGCGGGGTCCGGAGGGCTGAGACGAAGAGGCGGCCGAAGCAGGTGCCGCAGCGACCGGTGCTTCGTCTCGCGTCGCCTGCTCAACGACCGGCGCGTCGGCGACGACCGCCGCGGGCGCGGCGGCCGCGGCATCCATCGTCGTCTCGACCGGATCGGCGACCTCGACCGGCGCCTCGCCGGCGGGCGGCCAGGGCTCGCCGTCGGGAGTGCGCGGCAGCCCGCGGCGAACCGTGCGCGCGTAGGTCGCCACGGCTACTGCTTCCGCGCCTTGAGCGTCTCGATCAGCTGCGGCACGACCGTGAACAGGTCGCCGACGACGCCGAAGTCCGCGATGTCGAACATCGGGGCGTCCGCGTCCTTGTTGATCGCGACGATCGTCTTGGCCGTCTGCATGCCGGCCTTGTGCTGGATCGCACCGGAGATGCCCAGCGCGATGTACAGCTGCGGCGATACCGAGACGCCGGTCTGGCCGACCTGGTACGACTGCGGAACGTATCCGGCGTCGACGGCCGCGCGCGAGGCGCCCACCGCGGCTCCGAGCACGTCGGCGAGCTCGTCGACGAGGGCGAACTTCTCGCCCGAGCCCAGTCCGCGGCCACCAGAGACGACCTTCGCGGCACCGCGCAGCTCAGGCCGGGTCGAGGTCTCGGTGCTCTCCTGCACCGCGGTCACGGTCGCGGCCTTGCGGCCCGACGGCGTGACCTCAAGCTCCTCGACGGAGGCCGGCCGGGCCTCGGCGCGCTCCTCGACCGCACCCTGGCGCACCAGGATCACCGGGGCGCCGAAGGTCGCCGCCGAATCGGCGTTGAACATGCCGCCGTACACCGCGTGGTGGGCGACGATGCCCTCGTCGTCACGGCCGACGCCGACCGCGTCGACGGCGAGCGCCGAGCGGGTGCGGGCGGCGTAACGGCCGGCGACGTCGCGTCCGTCGACCGAGTGCGAGATGAGGATCGCGTCGGGCTGCACGCGCTCGGCGGCAGCCGCCAGCGCGTCGACGACGGGGACCGTCAGGCCCTCGCCGGCGGGTGCGACCAGCACGCGCGTCGCGCCGAGGGCGGCCGCGGCATCCCCCAGCTTCTCGTCGCCCACGACGAGCGCGACAGGAGTGCCGATGGTGGATGCCGCACCCAGCAGCGCGGCGGAGGACTTCGCCAGCTCGCCCGACGGGGTCGTGTCGAGAAGGACGAGGATCGAATCTGCAGCGTAATCAGCCATGTCGCTCACCTCAGGCCAGTCGGTTCTGGATCAGGAACTCGGCGAGCTTCACACCCGCGTCGCCCTCGTCGACGATCTTGGTGCCCGCCGCACGCGCGGGCTTCTCGCTCACGGCGATCATGATCGAGCGGGATGCCGCCGGGTCTGCCGCATCCACCCCCAGATCGGCGAGCGTCTTGGTCTCATACGGCTTCTTCTTCGCCGCCATGATGCCCTTGAAGTTGGGGAACCGGGCGTCGGGGAGGCGCTCGGTGATCGAGATCACGGCCGGCAGCTGCGCGGTCACGCTCGCCGTTCCGCCGTCGATCGCGCGCTCGCCCGAGACCTGCGCATCGGCGATCTCGACGCTGTTCAGCCCCGTCGCCTGCGGCACGTCGAGCAGCTCGGCGATCATCGCCGGCAGCACGCCGCCCGAGCCGTCGGTGGACTGGTTGCCGGTGATCACCAGGTCGAAGCCGATCTCGCGGATCGCGGCGGCGAGCGCCTCGGCACTCAGACCCAGATCGGCGCCCAGCAGCGCCTCGTCGACGATCTGCACCGCCGTTCCCGCACCCATCGCGAGCCCCTTGCGGATCGTCGCCTGCGCCGTCTCGGGTGCCATCGACAGCACGACGACCTCGGTGCCCGCATTCTTGTCGGCATACGAGAGCGCGACCTCAAGCGCGCGCCCGCTGATCTCGTCGAGAACGGGCTCGCTCGCGGCACGATCCGCGAGCCCCGTCTCGAGATCCAGTTTGCGGTCCCCGTACGTATCCGGGACTTCCTTGACCAGGACGATGATCTTCATAGAGGCAACTCCTTCGGCGGGTCTGAGTCTAGCCAAGCACGGCGAATGTACCCAATCTCGGGGGTACGGCCGGGAAAATCCCCGCAACCGTTCGGTCAATGTATACATTCCACGAAGTGGAACGCGTCTTCACGGTGTTGTTTGTGGGGTTCGACGAGGATGCGCGCACAGCGATGCGGGGCGCGACGAGAACGTCGCACCCCGCATCGCTGTCATCGCCGTCAGGAGAACAGACCGCCGATCGCCGGGACGGTCAGGGCCGCGACGTAGTACCCCATGAACTGCACGCCCGTGTGCATGGCGAACAGGCGATTCATGAGACCACCGACCAGACCGACCGTCACCGCGACCAGGATCGCCACGATGCCGCCTTCGTAGAGGCAGATGACCGCGATCAGTCCGGCGAAGGCGCCGATGATCGCCTCGTGCGAGACATGCCGCATGATCCACGACGCCGCACGGTGCGCCTGCGTCATCGCGAACGGGTACGTGATCAGCAGCGCGATGATGACGGCAAGCAGACCGAACACAAGGAACTGCCAAGGTCCGAGCAGATCATGCAGGTTGTGCGTCGCCCCCGTCTCGGTGTCGATCGTGAACACCGGCGGTGCGTTGAACAGCGGGTTGGCCGGCCCCGCGGCCATCGGCGACAGCGGCAGGCCGATCGCGATGAGCGGGATGAGGGTCTCGGCGATGTAGGTCGACTCGGTCGTGCCGTTCTTCACCGCCATGAGGGTGGTCAGCTTCCGGTAGCCGTTCTTGATGCGCCCGCCGAACAGCTCGCCCATCATCACCGTCATCGCGACCGGCGAGAACACGAAGGTGGCGCTCGAGACGGCTGCCGCCCCCGCGGTGCCCCAGAACTGCGTGCGGTCGAGCACCTTGGCTGGGTTCGGCATCCGGCCGGACCAGGTCCGCACGTCGGCGGCGAGCTCGAAGACGCGCGGCCCAGGACGCGCCATGCTCCGCCTCCCGGCAGGAGTCGACGCGAGCACGAGGTCCGCGATCAGCGGGCCGGTCGCGATGCCGAGGAAGAAGCTGATCGACAGCCCCTTGCCCAGGATGTCGCTGGAGAACTGCTGCAGTCCCACGATGATGAGCACGAACGGCACGAGCGCGATGAGCGCACCCCATCGCCCCTTCGACAGGACCGCGATCAGAACGGCCGCGGCGAGGAACAGCCAGGGTGCGACAGCGCTGATCGCGTCGGAGAAGGGCGTGATGATCCACGCGAACAGCACGGCGAGGGGCACGGCGATGAGCGCCGCCATCGCACCGCCCGAGATCGCCTTGCGCAGCGCGATGTGGGGCACGCCCAGCTCGCGCAGCATCTGCGCATCGCGCAGCAGAGGAGCCGCCATCGTGTCGCCGGGGATGCCGAGGAGAGTCGTCGGAATCGCGTGCGTGACGTGCTTGGCGGCAATCGACGCCATGAAGAACGCGAACACACCGGCCGGAGGCACTCCGAGCAGGATCACGAGAAGCGTGAGCGGGGCGACCGTCGCCGTCTCATCGGTGCCCGAGACCAGGCCGATGAGGGCGAAGACGACGGCCCCGAGCAGAGCCATCCCGAGCGCCCACAGGGTGGGCTCGAGCAGCGCGGTCATGCACGCTCCCCCGTCTCGACGGCCGTGCGACGGTTCTTCTCGTGCTGCGCCTTGAGATCGTCGTACAGCCCGAGCTCCTTCACCTCGGCGAGCGCCGCACGCGGCAGCTCGTCGGGGTCGCCGAGCGGACCGATCTCCGCCTCGATGGCGTCCATCGCGGCTTCACGCGAGCCGGTGTGCTCCGTGCCGACCTCGACGATGCGCTTGGGCTTGAAAAGTCGCGCCGCGACGACAGCAGCGGCGATGCAGCCGGCCAGACCGACCAGCAGGGCATAGCTGTGTCCGACGGCGCCGTCTGCCAGCATCCCGAACAGCCAATCGGCGATCAGGTAGACGGGGACGGAGATGCCGACGCCCAGGATGATCGAGATCAGGAGATGCCGTTTGTCGACGGTGTCTCCCCAGACCTCGAGATAGCGGTCTTCCACAGGTGTTCCTCTCTAACGCGTCAGCGCCGTTGCGACTCGAGATGTGATGGGCCGCTGCAGTACGGCCGACAGCCAGGAGCTCGTCTCCACGACCGCATCGAGATCGACGCCGGTGCGGATGCCGAGTCCCTCGAGCATCCAGACGAGATCGTCCGCGGCGAGATTACCGGTCGCGGACTTGGCGAACGGACAGCCTCCGACGCCGCCGGTCGCAGCATCGAAGGTGCGCACGCCCTCCTCCAGCCCGGCATACACATTGGCGAGTGCCGTGCCGTAGGTGTCGTGCAGATGCAGCGCCAGATCGGTCACTGCGATCCCCGTGCCCGTGAGCAACCGGACGATGCGCTTGATCTGGCCCGGGGTGGCGACTCCGATCGTGTCGCCGAGCGAAAGCTCGCGGATTCCCCACGCGCGCATCGCCGTGGCCAGCCGGACGACTTCGCCTTCATCAACGACGCCTTCCCAGGGGTCGCCGAACACCATCGACAGATAGCCCCGCACGCGGACCCCGTCGGCGGAGGCCTGCTGCGCGATGCGCTGCACCATCTCCTCCATGCGAGCACGCGGCGCACCGAGGTTCTCCCGCGAGAACGTCTCGGTGACGCTGAGGAACACGGCGATGTCGTCAGCCCCGGCGGCGCGAGCGTGGTCGTAGCCGGTGACGTTCGGCACGAGCACGGGTGTGCGTGCGGGCAGATCCTTCACACGCGCGAAGACATCGGCGGAGTCGGCCATCTGCGGCACGCGGTCGGCGCGCACGAAGCTGCCGACCTCGACGACAGGGAAGCCGGCGCGCACGAGTCGTTCGATCAGTTCGACCTTCTGCTCGACGTCGAGCCGCATCGCCTCGGCCTGCAGGCCGTCGCGCGGAGCGACATCCCAGATCTCCACCTCCGCGGGCAGCGCGCTGTCGGCGACGCGCACGGGGAGGGCGTCGTCGCGACTCACCGCGCGCTTCTCCGCTCGACGAGGATCTGCTCGGCGACGTCCGCCCGCACCGCACGCCGACGCACCAGCTCGGCGGCGACCTCATCGATCTCGGCACCGGAGGCTCCGGCGGCGACCGCCACGTTGCGCGCGTGAAGCCCCATGTGCCCGCGCTGGATCCCCTCCGCCGCGAGTGCGCGGACCGCCGCGACGTTCTGCGCGAGACCGACGGCTGCGATGAGCTCGCCCAGTTCGGCGGCTCTCGTGACCTCGGTCATCGCGACGCCGGCGCGAGCGGCGGGGTGCGACTTCGTCGCTCCACCGACGAGCCCCACAGCCATCGGCATCTCGAGGGTCGCGACAAGCCGTCCGTCAGCGTCCTTCTCGAAACGGCTCAGCGATCGGTACTGCCCGTCCCGTGCGGCGTATGAATGCGCGCCGGCCTCGACGGCCCGCGTGTCGTTGCCCGTCGCCAGGACCACGGCGGTGACGCCGTTCATGATGCCCTTGTTGTGCGTCGCCGCCCGGTACGGGTCGTCGACGGCGAGGCGGGCGCCTTCGATGATGTCATCGACGATCGCGGGGCCGCCGATCTGCTCAGGATCGATGACGACGCGCGCCCGTACCACCCGACGATCGGCGAGGTTGGTGAGAATGCGCAGCAGAGATCGCCCCCCGGTGATCTCGGCCAGGCGCGGCGCGATGGCCTCCGCCATCGTGTTGACGGCGTTGGCACCCATGGCATCGCCGACGTCGACCACCAGATGCGCGACCAGGTGCGGCGCGGGCGCCCCATCGATCACACGCACCAGAAGGTCCCGCGCGCCCCCGCCGACCTCGACGAGCCGGGGATCCTGCGCATCGGCGAGATCGAGGATCTCTTGCCGCGCTTCGAGGATGCGCGCCTTCGCGCCGAACGGATCCGCGACATCGAGCAGCTGCACCTGAGCCTGCATGAGCGGCTCCGCGGCTGTGGCGACGATGCCGCCGGTCGGGCGCGCCATCCGCGCGACATTGGATGCTGCAGCGATCACCGACGGCTCCTCTGTCGCCATCGGGATGAGCACCTCACGGCCGTTCACGATGAAGTTCGTCGCCACGCCGACCGGCACGCCGAGCTGCCCGATCACGTTCTCGACCATGCGGTCCGCTTGGTCCATCGACAGGCCATCGCCCTCGAGCGCACGGAGCGCGTCGGATTCCAGGCCGATCGCCTGGATGACGGCTGCCCTGCGGTCATCGACCGTACTGTTCCGCAGACCGCTGAGTCGAGAGGTGGTGGCCACGATGCTTCCTTTCCTGCGGGCGTCTTCGCCGCAGCCCTCTCAGCCAAGCAACCCGGCCCCGAGGTAGACAGGTCCAGATCAGCCACAATGGGCGGGGTCCGAGTGTCCGGAATGCTTACCGGGCGGCATGGCCGAGAAGGCGACGGGCCCGCTCGACGCGCACGGCGAGTTCCAGGCGGAATCGCGCCTCAGGGTCGTCGATCGCCGCCCCCAGCAGCGCTCGAAGCCGCGAGCGTCGCTGCTTGAGAGTGTTCGGATGAACATGCAGCCTCCGCGCTGTCGCGCTCGCAGCCCAGTGCTCGTCCTGCAGCGCCACGAGGGTGTCGAAGAGGGTCGTTCCACCCGGGCCGTCCCAGGCGAGAACCGGTGCGAGCATCTCCTCGACGAATTCGAGCAGCGCCCCCGGGTCGCCGTCGGTGAGCAGTGCGTATGGCGCAAGCAGCTTCGCATCCAGGATGCCCGACGCTCCCAACCCGCGCGCGAGCTCCGCCACGCGGCGCGTATGCCGGGCATCGGCCGCAGCCTGCTCAAGATCTCGATGCGCGCGCACCACGACCAGCGGCGCGACGTCGGCGAGAGTCGTGCCACGGCCGATCGCCGCCACATCCGCGCCGGGCACGAACGCAACGACGCCGTCGGGAACCTTCGTCACGAGACGATCCCCGACCGCGCGCAGAGCGCTGACGACACGGGCACGATCTCCGACAGCCGAGGGCACCACGACGGCACACCAGGGGCCATCGATCTGCAGACCACGCGCTGTGGCACGTCGGAGCGCCGACCGACGACTGCTCTCGGTCTCCAGGAGGTCGGCAGCGAGCTCTCCGCGTACGCGTTCTTCGGCGTCATCCACGACATCGCGACGCAGAAGGACCAGCGCGGCGGTCAGCGCGGAGCGCTCGACGGTCCGCTGCTCCACATCCGTCATCGGGACTGTGCCCCGCCCCACGACGAGCAGGGCGGGCCGGCCTGCTCCAGACGGAACCGGGGCGACCATCTCCACGGCGCCGCCGTCGAGCACGATCCCGCGACCGGACGCGGTGGCCTCTGCCGCGGCATCCCGCAACGGCACGGCGGCATCCACCAGGCTCTGCGGCCCCGCGATCGCCTCGTCCTGCGCGATCAGGGCCACCTCTCGCCCCAGCGCTCCCGCCAGCGCGGCGACGATGTCGCCGGCGGGATGTCCCCGTACGACCAGCTCGGTGAGCTCCGCGTGCAGCGCTGCCGCCCATTCTGCCTGCTGCTGACGCCAGGTCGCCTCTGCCGAGGCCTCGGTCGCCGACGCGAGCAGCCGCGCCACGTGCAGCACCAGGGCAGCGTGGCCTGCGAATGCGCTCAGCAGCGCGATCTCTTCCGCCCGGAACGAGTGCGGGGTGCGGCTGGCAGCGAACAGCACCCCGAGCACCTGGCCGTCCACGACGAGCGGCGCACCCACGAGCGCGCGCAACTGGTCCTCCGACACGATCTGGTCGATCGTCGAATCGTGCGGCAGGCCGGTCATCTCCCGGTAGTCATCGACGCTCTGCGGGCGTCGGGTGCGGACGATGTGGCTTGCCAAGCCGACGCCCGCCGGCACCACCATCCCTGCGAAGCGAGGCGAGATCGTTCCTGTCTGCGCACGCACGTACAGCTCATCCGTGGACGGCTCGTACACCGAGAGGTATGCCACATCGGCGTCGAGCAGCTCGTGAGCGCGCTCCACGATCCGCTGCAGCAGAACCGCGGTGTCGTGCGTGCCCAGGAGTTCGCGCGTGGAGGAGACGAGTGCGCGAAGCTCGGCGCCGCGCCGCCGCAGCGACGCAGCCCGGGCCGAGAGGTCGAGCAGCGCATCCGCCACCTCCGCGTCACCGGCGGCGACGCCGGCCACAGCAGCAGCATCCATCTGCGCGCCATCCGCGATCGCGCGCAGCGCGGCCGCGATCGGCGATGGCTCTTCTCGCTCCTGCATCCGCCCATTCTCTCCGACGCCGCGCCACCCGCTACCGTTGACCCAGGAGGTTGCCCGTGGCCCGCGTGAAGAGACTGCCCGTCGATCCGATCGCCGAGGCGAAGCGCCAGTGGCTCGACCACGGGTGGACGGACGCCGCCCCCGGCATGACCCTGGTCACCTCGATCATGCGCGCACAGCAGCTGCTGCTGGCCCGCGTCGACGCGACGCTCAAGCCCTTCACGCTCACCTTCGCGCGCTACGAGCTGCTCACCCTCCTGAGCTTCACGAGGAGCGGGAGGATGCCGATGGCCTCGGCCTCGCTGAGGCTTCAGGTGCACCCCACCAGCGTGACGAACACCGTCGACCGGCTCGAAGCGTCCGGTCACGTGCGGCGCGAGCCGCATCCCGACGACGGCCGGGCGACGCTCATCGCACTCACCGCGTCGGGTCGCGAGCTCGCCGAGCGCGCGACCGCGGCACTGAACGCCGAGGTGTTCGAGCAGCCGGGGCTCGAGCGCACCGACGTCGAACAGCTGGTCGGGCTCGTCGCGCGCATGCGCCGCAACGCCGGCGACTTCGACGACCCGCGTCCGGTGGCCGAGCCCCTCTGACGGGGGCACCGTCCTCCCGCCCTCCCTCAGCGAGATCACCCTCGTGCACGGTTCTGCTGCCCAAAAGCGTGCACAACGATGATCTCGCGTATGGGCGAGGATCGCCTTGCCGCCATTCACTACTCAGTGTTACTGTGTACCGGTAATCAGCAACACTGAGTACTGAGAGAAGGCCCCGTGGGCAAGCAGGAGACCGAGATGCTCAAGGGCGTGCTCGAGGGCATCGTCCTGGCGATCCTCGCCCGCCGCCCAGCGTACGGCTACGAGATCACGGCGTGGCTGCGCGAACAGGGCTTCACCGACATCGCCGAGGGCACCGTCTATGCACTCCTCGTGCGCATCGAGCAGCGCGGAATGGTCGACGTCGAGAAGGTGCCCTCCGAAAAGGGGCCGCCCCGCAAGGTGTACTCCCTCAACACCCGAGGACACGAACAGCTGCGCGGCTTCTGGACATCGTGGGGCTTCCTCACCGACAGACTCGCGCACCTGCACGAAGGAGAAGAGCGATGACGAACTTCATCGAGAAGATGGTCGGCGACTTCGGCGAGAAGCGCCGCTGGAAGGAATACAAAGCCCGGACCAAGGCGCTGCCCGCCCCGTACCGCACCGCAATCGAGGGTGTCGAGCGCTACCTCATGCACAAGGGCGCCATCACCCGCGGCGCGACCCTCGTGAAGATGCTCGAAGACCTGGCCGACCTGTTCGAGCAGGCCGCGACCGACGCCACCCCGATCCGCACGATCGTCGGTGACGACCCGGTCGAGTTCGCCGACGCGTTCCTGGCCAATTACTCCGAGGACGAATGGATCGCCAAGGAGCGCACACGCCTGACCGACACGATCGCGAAGGCCGAGTCCGAAGAGGGCGGATCATGACCGCACCGGCCATCGACGTCGCGGGCGTCGAGAAGTCGTTCGGCGACCTCGCGGTGCTGCGCGGCGTCGACTTCGCCGTCGCGCCCGGCACGATCTTCACGCTGCTCGGCTCCAACGGCGCCGGCAAGACCACGCTGATCCGCATCCTGTCGACGATGTCGAGAATGGATGCCGGAACCGCCCGCATCGCAGACGTCGACGTGAACGCCGACCCGGCCGCGGTGCGGCAGGCGATCAGTCTGACCGGGCAGTTCGCCGCGGTCGACGAGGTGCTCACCGGTCGCGAGAACCTCGTGCTCGTCGCCCGCCTGCGCCACGTCGGCGACCCGGGCGCCGTCGCCGACCGGTTGCTCGCGCGCTTCTCGCTGACCGAGGCGGGCGACCGCCGTGCCGGCACCTACTCCGGCGGCATGCGCCGCCGCCTTGACATCGCGATGAGCCTGATCGGCGATCCCCCGGTCGTGTTCCTCGACGAGCCGACGACCGGGCTCGACCCGCAGGCGCGCAACGAGGTGTGGGACGCGGTCCGAGGCCTCGCCGCCGGCGGCACCACGGTGCTGCTGACCACCCAGTACCTCGATGAGGCCGAGCAGCTGGCCGACCGCATCGCGATTCTGCACGAGGGCCGGATCATCCAGAACGGCACGCTCGACGAGCTCAAGGCACTCCTGCCGCCCGCGAAGGTCGAGTACGTCGAGAAGCAGCCGACGCTCGAAGAGGTCTTCCTCGCCCTGGTCGGCACGACCTCGAGGGAGAAGGGATCGTGACCACCGGCATCCTGACCGACACCGTCACGCTGACCGGCCGCTCGCTGCGGCACGTCACCCGGAGCCTCGACACCATCATCACCACCGCGGTGATGCCGATCGCCATCATGCTGCTGTTCGTGTTCGTCTTCGGCGGCGCGATGCGGACCGGAGACGCCGCACCCGTCGATTACATGCTGCCCGGCATCCTGCTCATCACGATCGGCTCCGGTGTCGCCTACACGTCGTACCGGCTGTTCCTGGATCTGCAGGGCGGCATCTTCGAGCGCTTCCAGTCGATGCCGATCGCCCCGTCGGCGGCACTGTGGGCGCACGTGCTCACCTCGCTCGCCGCCAACGCCGTCTCGCTCGTGCTCGTGGTCGCGGTCGGCGTGCTCATGGGCTTCCGCAGCGGAGCGGGCGTGGGCGCCTGGCTGGCCGTGGCCGGCATCCTGGTGCTGTACACGCTCGTGCTCACCTGGATCGCCGTGCTTGCGGGGCTGTCGGCGAAGACCGTCGACGGGGCCAGCGCGTTCTCGTATCCGCTGATCTTCCTGCCGTTCATCAGCTCGGCGTTCGTGCCGACCGACACGATGCCGGGACCGGTGAAGTGGTTCGCCGAGTACCAGCCGGTCACGCCGATCGTGAACACGATCCGCGACCTGTTGGCCCAGCGCCCCGTGTCGGGCGACATCTGGATCGCACTGGCGTGGTGCTGCGGCATCCTCGTCGTCGCGTACGTCTTCGCGATGCTCGCCTACCGGCGGCGGCTCGGCTGATTCCCCCGCGCTACGCGCTGCGGCGCGCGGATGCCCCGCCTTCGTCGGGCGATGCGGGGGCCGCGGCATCCTGCCCCTCCCCCGGCTCGACACGCGGGCCGTGGATCAAGAAGAAGTCGATCTCGGGCGCATCGGGGTCTTCGACCTCGTCATACTCGTCCAGAATCGCCTGCAGTCGCTCGAGCATCTCCTTGCGGCGCTCCTTCGAGATGCGCATGCGCATCTGTGAGTAGCCTGCCGGCCAGGGACGCTCCTCAGGGTCCTTCGGCGGCGGAGCGCCGACGACCTTGGTGAGCGCGGTCATCAGGTGGCGCATCATGATGCCGCCGACGAACTCGTCGGGTTGCGCCGACATGCGCAGCCCGCTGCCGCGTGGCACCCAGGGCCGTTCCCGGCCGTCGTCGGCCTTCGGTGCGCGTTCGATGAGCCCCATCTTCGCCAGCTGCTTCAGGTGGTAGCTCATGGCGGAGGGCGTCAGGCCGGTGAGCTCGGCGGCTTGGGTGGCCGTCAGCGGGTCCCCGTCATAGAGGGCCTGCAAGACCGTCCAGCGCGCCGGATGCACCAGCGCACGCATCTGAGCGAGGTCCTTGACCTCGATCGGCTCAGCCTTCTTGCCCGCCATAGCGACAGTCTAGTTGCGCTCTGCGTTTATGAAACATATCCTTCATACTTGTGAAGCGGTCCTTTCAGAACTCGGTGTGGGCGATCCGCGACGCCCGTATCGCGCTCAGCGCCCGGGCACTGAGCACCGCAGGCACCTCGGTGACGTCGATCGCCGCGATCCTCCTGCTGCACAACGGCGGGGTGGGCGCCCTCGGCGTCGCCGCGTTCCTCGCGGCGCTCGTCATCCCCGCCATCGCAACCATGGGTCTGTCGGGACGGGTCGTCGACACGATGGACTCCCGCGTCGTGCTGGTCGTGGCATCCCTCGTCCAGGCGACCGCCGTCGTCGCCCTGGGCTTCGCCCACGACACGGCGATGATCTTCGTCACCGGCGTCGTGATCTCGCTGGCGCAGTCGTTCGAACAGCCGACCTGGAGCGCGCTGGTCCCCCGCATCGTCGGCGAAGACCGCATCGGTCAGGCCATCTCGTGGCAGCAGGGTCTCGCCGCGATCGCCTCGCCCATCGGCGCGGGTCTCGGTGGCCTGCTGGTGACCCTCGACGACGTGGCGTGGGGATTCTGGGCGGATGCCGCGACCTACGTGCTGCTCGCGGCAGGGGCCCTCATCATCCGCACCCGACGGCACATGTCCGTCGATGCGCCGACGGCCGCGGGTGCCGCGGACGAGCCGAAGGCGACGTGGACGGCCGGCCTGCGGATCGTGATGCGCGACCGCATCATCGTGCCGCTGTTCATCGCGATCCTCGTGTTCGTCGTGCTCGTGGAGGGGATCAATCCCGTCGAGGTCTTCCTCGTGCGCGACGCGCTGGGCGCGAGCAACTGGCAGTACGGACTCAGTGAGTTCTTCGCGGGCGCCGGCGGGCTCATCGGCGCGGCGATCGCCGGGCGCATCCACAGCAACACCGCCCGCGCCCGGGCAGCGACGATCGGCTTCGGATCGGCCGCCCTCGTCATGATCGCCGCCGGTGCGGCGCAGAGCTTCTGGATCTACGCGGTGATGCTGACCGCGATGATCGCCGCCTTCGGCACCGGCAATGCGACGTTCGGCGCCCTGCTGACCTCGCGCACGCCCGACGCGCAGCGCGGTCGCGTCTATGCGGCGCTGAACGGCCTGGCGCGCACGGCGTCGCTGATCGCTCTGGGTCTCGGCGGTGTGAGCAACGCCCTGCTCGGGCCGCGGGCGACGTTCGTCGTCGCGGGCATCGCCGGCGCGCTCGCGATGGCGGTCGCGAGCGTGGCCGTGATCCGCGCGCAGCGGGCCGAGGCTGCGGCGCTCGCCGCCGAGCGCGCTCAGCCATAGGCCCCGGGCAATGGCACGGAGCCAAAGTCGTGGTCGGCGGGACGACGCACTACCCGGCGGACCCAGGCGGCACCCCGCGGGCCGACCAGGCGGCACCCCGCGGGCCGAGGCACCGCCCCGCGGACCGACACGTCTTCCAGTCGTATTGAACTTCCGGTTCACAGAGCTGAGGGGGCTGTGTGAACCGGAAGTTCACTACACTTTTCGAACGCGTCGCCCCCATCCCGGACGTATCGCGTCAGCCCCAGACGACTCTCGGCGATACCCGAAGCACTCGGGCCCTGCGCCCGTGGCATTCAGCCCTTCGTCCCGCGGGGCACGCTCAGGTGCCTGGATTCGAAGGCGTCGCCCACCCCGCGAGGCACGAAACCGGGGCTTCTCGCCGAAACACAGGGCGACGCCCAGGGTCTCGACGAGAATCCCCGGTCTCGACGTAGGGGGGTGGGGCGCAGAGAACGCCTCAGCGGTTCTCGAACTCCGGTGCGCGCTTCTCGCGGAAGGCCGCCATGCCCTCCTTCTGATCCTGCGTGTCGAAGAGCCCGGCGAACGCCTGCTTCTCGAAGCGCAGGCCCTCGGCGAGCGTGGTCTCCATCGCGGCATCCAGCGCCGCCTTCGCGGCGAACACGCTCGGCAGCGACTTCGACGCGATTGTCTCGGCCGCCTTGCCCGCCTCGTCGAGCAGGTCGGCGACCGGCACGACGCGCGACACGAGCCCCGCGCGCTCGGCCTCGTCGGCGTCCATCAGTCGCCCCGTGAGCACAAGCTCGGCGGCCTTGTAGTATCCGATCGCGCGGATGAGCCGCTGCGTGCCGCCCATGCCGGGGATGACCCCGAGGTTGATCTCTGGCTGCCCGAACTTCGCGGTGTCGGCGGCGAAGATGATGTCGCACATCATGGCCAGCTCGCAGCCGCCGCCCAGTGCGTAGCCGCTGACCGCGGCGATCACGGGCGTGCGGACGGCGGCGAAGTCGGCCCAGCCGCCGAAGTGGTCGCCCATGAGCATGTCGAGCGAGGTCTTCGACTCCATCTCTTTGATGTCGGCGCCGGCGGCGAACGCCCGCTCGGAGCCGCTCACGACGATGGCCCCGATGCCGGGGTCGCGGTCGAACGCGGTCGCGGCGGCGACGACGTCGGCGCAGACCTGCGAGTTCAGGGCGTTGAGTGCTTCGGGGCGATTGAGGGTGATCCACCCGACGCGTCCTCGCGTCTCGGTGAGAATCGTGGCGTACTCGGTCATGCTCCCCATCGTGTCATGCCCGCGGTGCCAGGATCGAAGGGACCGCAGTGCGAGAGGGAGCCCGATGGACACTGAGTTGGATGCCGCGACCGCGCGCCCCGCGCGCACGCCGCGCCGCTACGACAAGACACGCATGGAGGCGTTCAGCGACGGGGTGTTCGCCTTCGCCATCACGCTGCTCGTGCTCGACATCGTGATCCCCAGCGCCGAGGGTGACCGTGATCTGCTCGCTGCGTTCCTCGAACAGTGGCCGGAGTACGTCGCGTACGTGGTCAGCTTCGCGACGATCGGCGCGATCTGGCTCGCACACAACTCGATCAGCGAGCACCTGACCAAGGTCGACTCGACCTACATGCGGCTGAACCTCGTCCTGCTGCTGTTCGTGGCGTTCACGCCGTTCCCGACGCGGTTCCTGTCGCAGTACATCCAGGTCCAGGACGCCGAGCGGGTGGCGGTGACCATCTACGGGATCGCCTTCCTCGTGCTCGCGCTGATCGTCGTGTGCCTCTGGGTCTACGCGAAGCGCGCGGGACTGCTCACCCACGGTGCCGATGACGACAAGGAAGTCGCCGCCAATTCGCAGCGGCTGCCGCAGGGGCTCATCGCCTACCCCGTGCTGATCGTGGTCGGCCTGTTCTGGCCGATGGTCGCCGTGTTCGGCTACCTCGCCCTCGCGCTGTACTTCATGATCCCGTTCCGGATCCGGCGGCGACGGCAACGCGCGGCCGCGGCCGCCGCGAAGTGACCGCTCGCCTCACCCGTCCAGCACTGCGCGCCCGATGATGACGCGCACGGTCTCGGCCGTTCGTCGGCCGCTGCGAAGCCCGCTGCCGTCGCGAAGCGCTTTCACCCTGCGGGGTACCGGCAGGTGACGGTTCCACTGGTCGACGTCTCGTGGGCCACCACCTCGCCATTCCATTCGATCTCGCAGGTCACCGTCTGCGGAGTCTGGTCGTCCGGCGTCTTCACCGTGATCTCCGTCGACGACTTCGCCGTGTTGAACCGTGCGAACCCGCTGTCGTGCCACTCTTCGTCGACGTGCTGCTGCACATCGTCGCTGAATGAGACGGTGAAGACCGGCCCGCCGGTCGCACGCAACTCGACCAGTGTCAGGTGCGGGCGCGTCAGCACACCGAGGATGAGCGTGATCACCAGCACGAGGTCGATGATCAGGGCGAAGATGGCCAGACCCCGTCCCCAGCCGATCAGCCGGGGCGAGGCTCCCCTGCGCCGACTGCGGATATCGATCACGGCGGCGATGAGGGCCGCCACCACACCGACGACCAGCGCAATCGTGAATGCGGGGCTCGGAAAGCCCGGCAGGAACGGGATCAGCGCGACGCCGACGAGCAGCGCGACGACCCACACCCAGAGTGCCGCCCGGTGAGGTCGACGAGTCGCACCGCGTTCCGGCTGTCGCTGTTGAATGGTCATCTCACACTCCGTGCTGGTCGGCAACCGTCTCGTGACGGGGTGGTCTCCGGGAGTCTATCGACGCCCGTACCCTGCAGGACGGTACTATTCCCCTTTGATGATGCGCGAGTCGGGCGTACACCACCGACACAGGTCGGATCACCCGGCAGCGGCATCGACGCGAGCGACACGAGCGACACGAGCGACACGAGAGAGGCACCATGACCGGGTACGACGATATCTCTACGACGATCGGACAGATGAAGCGCGCTGCGATCGACTGCTGGATGGCGGATCAGAGCTTCTACCCGAACTGGGGCAACGACAAGATCTACTCGAAGTGGGGATGGATGCTCAACTTCTATCATCGGCCGGATGAGAACGGCAATGGCGGGGGAGGTCCGGCATGAGCTCGTCATGCGCTGCGCAGTTCGATGACATCCGTGCGGTCATCGATTCGCGGGTATCCGCCTGGCTCGATCTCCCCGATGGGTCGGCCTGCGCCACACCACAGCAGTCCGTGAGCTCCACCGCCGCGATCTTCGGAGCGTCGGGCACCGGCGCCTCCGTTCAGAACAACGGCGAGATCGTCACGTCGAACGAGACGGTGAGCAAGGTCGTCATCACCCAGATGAGCGGCAAGTTCAAAGCGCCGTTCCTCGACAAGTATCACGCGCAGTTCTCCAACATCTCCTATGGGCTGGGTGCGGCGTGCGCGATCCTCGAGATGAACTACGCGGCCGAGCAGAAGATGTGGCCGGCCGCACGTGATGATGTGGCGAAGATCCTGGAGCAGGCGCGTGATGCCTGGGCGACCCAGGCGGGGACAGCGGCGGCGGCATCCGGCACCCTCACCCTCACCGTGGTCGGCGCCGTCGCCGGCGCGATCGCGACCGTGGCGACGGCGGGCTCTGCGGCGCCGGCAGTTGCGGCGCTCATGGGACTGTCCACGGTCGCGACCGGGGTGATGGCCGGCATCGCAGCGAACGCAGCGGTCTCCGGCAGCAGCTATCTGGACATCCTCGACTCCCTGGACACGGCCCTGGGAGCGCTGAACAAAGCCCTGGTCGACCAGGAGGACGCCCTCAACAAGATGATGGTGGACGCGGTCAACACGATCAACGGGGATCCGGCCGAGTTCGATCTGGACGCGTTTTCCCTGGGCACCTACGCCGGCGACGACGGATCGATCAAGATGCAGGAGGAAGACGCTCAGATCGTGTCCAACAGCATGCAGCGCATCAGCTCGGCGCTCGGCAGCGCATCAGCATCCCTCGGCAGTGCCCCGTACTCCAACCCGACACCACGAAACTATGGCGTCGGCCGGAGTTCGGACGGCACACATGCCGCCGCAAGCGAGCTGTACGCGCTCACTGCCAGGTGCCTGACGCTCACGGATGCGGAGTACGAACGGGGAAAGAAGCTGTTCGAAGCGACCGTCGATGACTACTTCAACACCGACGCCGAGGCCAAGAAGACCGTCAGCACACTGATTGCGGAAGAGGCCGAGATGTCTGAGCTGGATTCGTGAGGCCACCCATGGAGAGCAAGTACCTCGGTACCGTCAACCTGGACGGTGGGCCCGGCGGCGGCATGATGGACGCCACGATCACCTACGACGGATCACCCCTGTCTGTGCGCCTCGAGATCGATTACCCGGGCCGGATGGAGAACACGGATTTCTTCGGGGACACGACGATCGACGACGTCGACAACGTGCTCGGCAACCTGGAGTTCGTCGACAACCTTGCTCGCACGACCATCGCCGCGGGGATCATGCGTGCCGGAACGGCTGCCGATCAGATGTTCACCGCCTGGATGCGCAACAACGACCGGGACGCGGATGAGAAGGACGACTTCCTGCAGCGGCTTCGGCCGACCAGACTGGTGATCACCCCCGACGGGGGCAAGGTCAACCGCGACCGCGTGGTCGTGTCGTATGCGTTGACCGACACGTCGGTGTCCGGCTCGATCAGCGTGCGGTTCGTGGAACCCACGGGGCCGCAACTCGACCCGGCGCCACGCGGCGGCTACAGCTGATCCCACCCCGGTGAACCGGCTCAGCCGCCCAGCACCTCGCGCCCGATGATGACGCGCATGATCTCGTTCGTGCCCTCGAGGATCTGGTGCACGCGCAGGTCGCGCACGACCTTCTCGATGCCGTAGTCCTGCAGGTAGCCGTAGCCGCCGTGCAGCTGCAGGGCCTGGTTGGCGACCTCGAAGCCGGCGTCGGTCGCGAAGCGCTTGGCCATCGCGCACTGCAGCGCGACGTCGGGCTCGCCCGCGTCGAGGGCGGCCGCGGCATCGCGCACCAGAGCCCGTGAGGCCCGCAGCTTGGTCGCCATGTCGGCCAGGGCGAACATGACGGCCTGCCGTTCGGCGAGCGGTTCGCCGAACGTGAAGCGCTCGTGCACATAGCGGATGGCGCGGTCCATCGCCCACTGGGCGCCGCCGATGGAGCACGCGGCGATGTTCAGACGCCCGCCGTTGAGCGCCTGCATGGCGATCTTGAAGCCCTTGCCGACCTCACCGAGCACGGCCGTGGCGGGAACCCGCACCTCGTCGAAGATCACCTGGCGGGTGGGTTGGGCGTTCCAGCCCATCTTCTTCTCGTTCGCGCCGAAGCTGAGCCCGGGCAGCCCATCGGGAACGATGAACGCGGTGACCCCGCGCGCGCCCGGCTCGCCGGTGCGGGCCATGACGACGTAGACGTCGGCCTCGCCGCCGCCCGAGATGAACTGCTTCACGCCCGTGATCACGTACTCGTCGCCCTGGCGGATCGCCGAGGTCGTCAGCGCCGCGGCATCCGACCCCGCTCCCGGCTCGGTGAGGCAGTAGCCGCCGAGCGCGCTCATCGCCGTCAAGCGCGGCAGCCACGCATGGCGCTGCTCCTCACTGCCGAAGCGGTCGATCATCCAGCCGACCATGTTGTGGATGCTGATGTACGCCGAGATGACGGGGTCGCCCTTCGCGAGCTCCTCGAAGATCGCGACCGCCTCGGTGCGGCCGAGGCCGGTGCCGCCGACGTCGTCGCGCACGTAGACGCCGCCGAGGCC
>Ga0180219_1000583_pt1 | contig 28796 bp, 25 predicted proteins | sample eDN3rd30CBELigMG_FD_151338 | JGI IMG/M metagenome (GOLD analysis project Ga0180219, IMG submission 151338) | Enriched Miracle-Growth compost microbial communities from Emeryville, California, USA - eDNA 3rd pass 30_C BE-Lig MG (version 2)... ... | reverse complement strand
CGCCGCTATTATGTCGATTGGTTCAAGACCTTTGCCGATATTATCGGCGACCTTGGCGGCAAATCGGTCGGCACACAGTTTGCGATCTTCCCATATAAAGACTTTGACAATCCCGCGCGTCGCGAGGAGCTTATAGACATTGCAATCGACTGCTGGGCGGAAGTGGCGGACCATGCAGCCGGTGCCGGTTTGGATTATGTATTCTGGGAGCCGATGAGTATCGGTCGGGAATTCGGCGAAACCATCGCCGAATGCATGAAACTTCAGGATCGCCTGACCGCTGCAAATATGACGATCCCGATGTGGATGATGGCGGATATCGACCACGGCGATGTCACATCGGCCAATCCGGACGACTTTGACCCCTATGCCTGGGCGCGCGCGGTGCCAAAAGTTTCGCCGATCATCCACATCAAGCAGAGCCTGATGGATAAGGGCGGCCATCGTCCGTTCACCGCGGCCTTCAACGCCAAGGGTCGCATTCAGCCGGAACCTTTGCTGAAGGCTTTCGCCGAGGGCGGTGCCCAAGACAATGAAATCTGCCTTGAACTTTCATTCAAGGAACGCGAACCGAACGACCGCGAAGTCATTCCGCAGATTGCGGAAAGTGTGGCTTTCTGGGCCCCGCACATTGACACCGGCGTCAAGGATTTGAAGATATAAAGAACGGCAGAATCCGACCGAAGCACCACGACGTTCGACAGGATAATGCTTCAAGTGAAAGACCTTAAGGCGCGCGCCTCTGATAAGATCAGATTGAAACGCGCCTGACCTGCGAAGGGACCGGACAGCTCGAAATGGCAGATGCAGACGATTCCCTCGCCCTTCGTGCAGCCTGGCTCCACTTTGTTGCAGGCATGACCCAGTCGGCTGTTGCCAAGCGCCTCGGGCTACCTTCCGTGAAGGCGCATCGTCTCATCGCCAAGGCGGTCGCGGATGGTGCCGTCAAGGTCACCATCGACGGCGACATTACCGAGTGTATCGATCTGGAGAACCGTCTCGCAGATCGATACGATCTCGATTATTGCGAAGTCGTACCCGATATCGGTGAGGAAGGCCTGCCCCTCACCGCGCTTGGCCACGCGGGCGCGGATTTTCTCCGCCGCGAAATCGAACATGGCGACCATGAGGTAATCGGTATCGGCCATGGCCGCACCCTGTCGGCTGCGGTCAACTATATGCCGCGCGTTGTGGCAAATGATTTGCGCTTTGTCTCGCTTCTCGGCGGCCTTACACGCAATTTCGCCGCCAATCCCCATGACGTGATGCATCGCATCGCGGAAAAAACCGGCATGCCTGCTTATGTGATGCCGGTGCCGTTCTTCGCCAACACGGCTGAAGATCGCGAAGTGCTGCTTGCCCAGCGCGGCGTCACCACTGTTTTCGATATGGGCTGCCGGGCAGAATTGAAAATAGTCGGGATCGGCACCGTGGATTCGCAGGCGCAACTCGTGACATCCGGCATGATCGAACTCGCCGAAGTCGAAGAAATCGCCTATCTCGGTGGCGTCGGCGAAATGCTCGGACATTTCTTCGATGCTAATGGCAAGCGACTGGAAACCGGTCTCACCGCACGCACCATCGCCGCGTCGGTTGAAAACGCGGATATGAGCCGCATTATCGCCCTTGCGGGCGGCTTGCCGAAAGCCGAAGCCATTCGAGCAGTCCTGAAAAGCGGGCGTCTTTACGGCCTGATCACCGATGAGCGCACAGCCAAATTCCTCGTCGAATAGCGAACGTGAAAATGTCACAAAATCACATTTATTGTAGATTTTTTTGTGATTTTGTGATTTATCGTCGTTGAATGTTTCGCGAGACAGATCGGACACAAGCGTGAAGCGCGACGACAGAAGACAGGCGATCATAAATTTACTGATTGAAAATCAGTCCGTCGATCTTGACGATCTGTCGGATCGCTTTGCCGTGTCCAAAATGACAATCCATCGCGATCTGGATTCGCTGGAAGAATCTGGCGTTTTGCGCAAGGTTCGTGGCGGCGCGACAATGGATGCAGGCTCGCAATTCGAAAGCGATTTTCGATTTCGCGTGCGCCAGGACAATGAAGCCAAGCTTCAGATGGCCAGAGCGGCACTGGAACTGATCGAGCCGGGCATGACCGTCATGATCAATGACGGTTCCACGGCTGCGGTTCTGGGCGGGCTTTTTCCCGAAAAGCGGCCGCTGACCGTCATCACCAATAACGCGGTCATCATCGATGAGCTGAAAGGCGAAAGCGGGATCAATCTCATTGCTCTCGGCGGTGTTTTCTCGCCCAAGTTCAACGCTTTTTTCGGCCTGCTGACGGAAGAGGCACTGTCGCATCTGAGTGCCGACATCGCGTTCATTTCGACACCCGCCGTCAATGGCAGGCTCGTCTACCATATGGACGAAAATGTTGTGCGCACCAAACGCGCAATGACCGCTTCGGCGACACGCACCTGCCTTCTGGTCAATCATCAGCGCTTCGGGCGTCCCGCGTTACATGTCATGGCCGACCTCGCCGATTTCGATGCCATCATCACCGATACATCCCCTGGCCGCGAAATCACAGCCGAGCTGGAACAGGCTGGGATCAAACTGACAATAGCAGACTAGGAAAGAGCATTTGGGCATGGCCAGATTTTGGGTTGGAACGAGCTGGAAAATGAACAAGACGCTGGCGGAAGCGCGGGCCTTTGCCGACGCGCTGAAGGCCGCTGACGGCGAACGATCAGCTGATATTCAGCGTTTCATCATTCCACCGTTCACGGCTGTGCGCGAAGTGAAGGAAATCCTGTCCGACACATCCGTAAAGGTCGGCGCACAAAACATGCATTGGGCTGATAAAGGCGCATGGACCGGTGAAATTTCTCCGCTGATGCTCAAAGACTGCAATCTCGACATTGTGGAACTCGGCCATTCCGAGCGGCGCGAGCATTTCGGCGAGACCAACGAGACTGTTGGCCTCAAGGTTGAAGCTGCGGTGCGCCACGGGCTGATCCCGCTGATCTGCATCGGCGAGACCTTGGAGGACCGTGAAAGCGGTCGGGCGGCAGAGGTTCTCGCGGAAGAAGTGCGCGGCGCGCTGTCCAAATTGTCGGACGAGCAAAAGCAGGCCGAAATCCTGTTCGCTTATGAGCCCGTCTGGGCCATCGGCGAAAACGGCATTCCCGCTTCCGCCGACTATGCCGATGCCCGACAGGCAGAAATTATCGCCGTCGCTGAAGGCATTCTCGGCCGCCGCGTTCCCTGCCTTTACGGCGGCTCAGTCAATCCCGGCAACTGCGAAGAACTGATCGCCTGCCCGCATATTGATGGCCTCTTCATCGGACGCTCCGCCTGGAACGTCGAGGGCTACCTCGACATTCTGGCCAAATGCGCAGCCAAGATTCAAGACAATTGAAAATTCAGACTAGTTAAGGAGTGAGATCATGAAAATTGCAGTAGCAGGAGACAGCGCTGGCGAAGGTCTGGCCAAGGTTCTCGCCGACCACCTCAAGGACCGTTTCGAGGTTTCGGAAATCTCGCGCACCGAGGCTGGCGCCGACGCGTTCTACGCCAATCTTTCCGACCGCGTTGCATCGGCTGTTCTGGACGGCACCTATGACCGCGCCATTCTCGTCTGTGGCACCGGTATCGGCGTCTGCATCGCGGCCAACAAGGTTCCCGGCATTCGCGCAGCGCTGACGCATGACACCTATTCGGCTGAACGCGCTGCCTTGTCCAACAATGCCCAGATCATCACCATGGGTGCACGCGTGATCGGATCGGAAGTCGCCAAGACCATCGCCGATGCGTTTCTCGCCCAGACCTTTGACGAAAACGGTCGCTCGGCTGGAAACGTGAACGCCATCAACGATGTCGACGCCAAGTACAACAAGTGCTGATTTATTCGTCAGGACATGACAAAAAAAGCGGACGGGAAACCGTCCGCTTTTATTTTTACAGCAAGCTTAAAGCTTAGCTGAATTTCGGATCGAGAGAACCATCAAGATAGCGCTTCGCCATATCGGCTAGCGGGATCGGACGGATCGAAGATGCATGTCCGGCGGTGCCGAACTGCTCGAAACGATCCTTGCAAAGCTTGGTCATCGCGGCCATCGCTGGCTTCAGATATTTGCGCGGGTCGAACTCGCTTGGGTCTTCCTGCAGGATGCGGCGGATCTGGCCGGTCATTGCCATGCGGTTATCCGTGTCGATATTGATCTTGCGCACGCCGTGCTTGATGCCGCGCTGGATTTCCTCGACCGGCACACCCCAGGTCGGCTTCATCTTGCCGCCGAACTTGTTGATGATTTCCTGAAGGTCTTCCGGCACAGACGACGAACCATGCATGACAAGATGCGTGTTCGGCAGCTTGCGATGAATTTCTTCGATCACATTCATGGCCAGTACGGAACCGTCCGGCTTGCGGCTGAACTTATATGCGCCGTGCGAGGTGCCCATGGCAATGGCCAGTGCATCGACCTTAGTTTCGCGGACGAATTTCACCGCTTCATCCGGATCGGTCAGAAGCTGATCGTGCGAGAGCTTGCCTTCCGCGCCGTGGCCGTCTTCCGCATCACCCATGCCGGTTTCCAGCGAACCGAGAACACCCAGTTCACCTTCCACCGAAATACCGCCGAGATGCGACATTTCGCTGACGCGGCGGGTGACCGAGACGTTATAGTCCCAATCGGCAGGCGTCTTGCCGTCAGCTTTAAGCGAGCCGTCCATCATCACCGAGGTGAACCCGGCCTGGATGGCCGTCATGCAGGTAGCAGCTTCATTGCCGTGATCGAGATGGACGCAAACCGGAATATGCGGATAGATTTCCGTCACTGCATCCATCATGTGGCGGAGCATGATATCATTGGCATAAGAACGCGCACCGCGGGATGCCTGCAAGATAACCGGCGCATCGACGGCATTTGCCGCTTCCATGATCGCCAGCGCCTGCTCCATATTGTTGATGTTGAATGCCGGAACGCCATAGCCTTTTTCGGCTGCATGATCGAGCAATTGACGCAGTGTGATGCGTGCCATTTTTCAGTCTCCCTACCAGTCGCGGTCAGATGCGCTCACGCGCGTAATATTCACCCAGAACATCCACCTCTTCAGCAACGCCAAACACGAGCGCGCTTCGCTCATGGTAGGATTGCGGCAGAATATCAAGAATAGCGGTTGAACCGTTGGTCGCTTTTCCGCCTGCTTCCCGGCAAAGGAAAGCGATCGGATTTGCTTCATAAACGAGCCGCAGGCGGCCCTTTTCGTAGCCCGCACGGCGATCATCCACATAGAAGAAGAGGCCACCGCGCTGCATGATGCGATGCATGTCGCCAACGGCCGCGCCGAGCCAGCGCATGTTGAAATTGCGACCGCGCGGCCCGTCCTTACCGAGGAAGACGTCATTCACATAGGCCTGCATGCCCGCAGAAAGATGCCGCTGAACGGATGCATTGAACGCAATATCCGACGCGCGTTCCGGCAGAGTCACGTTGCGGCGCGTAATCTGGAATAGTTCGCTCGCCGGATCGAAGGTAGCGAAAATCACGCCATCGCCAACCGAAAAGCAGAGATCGACAGAATTGCCGTAGGATACATATCCTGCTGCAATCTGCCTGTTGCCCGGCTGCAGGAAGGGTTCGTCCGTATCAGCGGGGAAGAACGAGAAAATCGTGCCAAGCGGCGCGCCGAGACCAACATTGCCGGAACCGTCCAGCGGGTCGATGGCAACCGCGATCAGACCATCCGCCTTGCCTGCGACGGGCAGATCGGCTTCTTCCGATAAGACGGAGGCCGCACCGGCTTCGATCAGCAAATCGACAAACAGATTGTGCGAACCGACATCGATGCTTTTCTGCTGATCCTGATCGCTGTTGACACCGACGAGCTTGCCCGGATCACCCGGCAACGAACCGCGTGCAATGCGCCCGGCAAGCCTGCTCGATCCGGCCAGAATGGCCTTGATCGCATTGGCTGTCGCCAGTCGCAGAACATCTTGCCCTGCCCAGCCATCGAGATAGTCTCCAACGGTATCAGCCTCGACGCGGTCATTATCGCCAGCCAGAACCAGCGGCGCAAAATTGCCAGCCATTATTATTCACCTTGCTCCAGAAGAAATTTCGCCGAGCATCGACGCGGAAGCGCCGAAGCCGTTCGTGCCAATCACGTCCTCTCCGATGCAGTTTGCCAGTTGCAGCATGTCGAATACGGGCGAGGCGAAATTCATGGCGGCAACCTCCTTGCCAATCACTGATTTTTTGCCTGCCGCACGCATATTCGTGAGAAAGGTCAACAGGCCTGAGCCCACTAACATCATCCTGAGATATTAACAACGTGGCTATAACATTATAACGATTTAAATGTGATTTTGTGTTCAATTTTTTTATTTCGTGATCGTTGGCAATTAGCCATCTCCTTGTAATTACTATGTTTCGGCGACACCGCTCCTTTCCGGAGATTCCGGGCCGCATCATGTTGCAAAGCGAGTCGCCGCCTCATTGCGCCCGATACCGCCTTTGAAAGAAGTCATGTTCCATTCCATGCCTGAACACGCTTCCTGCCATTGCGAAACTGGCCGGTTGCCAGCATTGATATGCCTGCTATGAGTGGAGATACTGTTTCGAGACGGATGGCAGCTGAAGGCGCGCGCAATGTGCAAGGCACGGAAATGAACGAGGATTTCGGATCGCTGGATGACGAGCTGGAACGCGCGCGCGTTGCCTGGCTCTATTTTATCGGTGGGCAGACCCAGCAAGAAATTGCACAGCGGATGAACATCACCCGGCTCAAGGTCAACAAGATCATCGGGCACGTGCGTGAGTCGGGACAGGTGCAAGTCAACGTCAACCTGCCATTGACCGACTGCATTGAACTGGCTGAGAAGGTTGCGGCGCGATACGATCTGGTCGAGGCGGTCGTCGTGCCCGATCTCAACGATTATATCGAGCAGAAGCGGGTTATCGGCGAAGCCGCAGGCACAATGGCGTCGGAACTGATTGAAGGGCGCGACATGGGCGTCGGGATCGGCTCTGGCAGAACCTTGAGCTTTGCGGTTCGCAGGCTCCATCTGCGTCCCAAGCCCGAGAGCTGGGTTGTCGGATTAACAGGCGGCGTCACCAGCGGTTCAGCGACAAACACGTTCGAAGTGGCAACGGATTTTGCCCGCGCATTGGGCGTGGAATGTCACTACCTGACCGCGCCGATCTATTGCGCAAACCCGGAAAGCCGCAATGCGCTGCTGCTCAATGATGAGCTGACCGATGTTCTGGCCAGAACTGAGATTGCCGATATCGGGCTTGTTTCGTGCGGCCCGCTGACGCAAGAAACGTCGCTGACACATATCCGGGTTGTCAAAGATAATCTCGATACGGTGCTGAAACTTGGCGCAGTCGGAGAATTCATGGGCTGCTTTCTCGACGCTCGGGGACGACCGATCGAACATTTTCTCAATGATTCAATTATCGCCCTGCCGCCGGACAAGCTGAAACTCAAACCCGTCTCGGTTCTTGTTTCTGGTGGTCTCAATAAAATTCCAATCATCCGCGCCATATTGCGCGGTGGATATGTCAATCGCCTCGTCACCAATGAAGGCGTCGCCCGGGCTTTGTTGCAGGGGCCGCGTTAAGCAACCCCTGCAAGCAATTGCTTATTTCTTCGCGGTGCTCTGCAAGGCTTCCGTCATGGCGCGCAGCGTCACAAATGTCGATGCTGCGCCGGGGTCGATATGGCCAACGGAACGCTCACCGAGTTTTGCGGAACGACCGCGACGCGATTCCATGGCAGCCGTCGATTGCATACCAGCCTCTGCACCCTTGCGGGCCGCAAGGAGGACATCCAGCGTCGAGCGGCCCTGCTTTGCGGCCTCCGCAGCGGCAGCGACAGCCGGAACCCATGCATCGATCATGGTCTTGTCGCCCGGTTCCGCGCGACCACGATCGCGAATGCCCTGACACGCCGCTGCCAGCCAATCGGCCATGCCCGCACCATCAAGGTTCAACCGGTTGCTGACCGCAGTTCCAGCGCGCAGGAATGCCGTCGCGTAGAGCGGCCCCGAGGATGCGCCCACCGCGTCGAGAAATGCCTTGGCCATGCGCTTGCAGATGGCTTCGATGGTTTCGTCTTCCGGCGCGTCTTCCAGCGCGTGCTGTACTGCCTTCCAGCCGATTTCCATCGTGATGCCATGATCGCCGTCGCCGATAACGCCGTCCAGCTCCGATAGCCAGTTTTTCTCGGCGATGATTTGCTCGCCGACATTGGCCATCATGATCTTGAAAATGGCTGGCGTCACATCACCATCCTTAATCAACTCACGCGGCGCGTCTTGGGCAGGATCGCGAGTTTCTGCGGCATGCTCCTCCTTATGGCTGCGACTGGCCAGACGCTCCTTGGGCTGCACGGCACCGACCGTCAGCGCAGGCGTATGACACGGATGGTCGAGCAGCGCCTGCAATGTATCGTCGAGCTTCATCAGCGTAATGGAAGCGCCAGCCATTTCGAGCGATGTTGCATATTCGCCCACCCAGGACGCGTGGATGCTCACGCCTTTGCCATCCAGCAACTGCTTGACGCGGCGGAAAACCAGATAGAGCTCGATCTGCGATGTCGCACCAAGTCCGTTGACCAGAACCGCAACACGGTCACCACGCTTGAGAGCCAGTTCCTCCAGTATGGACGCCATCAATTCGTCAGTAACAGCATCGGCAGGCGCAAGTTTTTCGCGACGGATACCCGGCTCGCCATGCAGCCCCATGCCGATTTCCATATCCTTGTCGCCGATGGTGAAATTCGGCTTGCCGGTCTGTGGCAAGGAACATGGGCTCAGCGCAACACCCATCGAGCGTGTCGCTTCGTTCGCCGCCTGCGCAAATGCTTCAACGCGCGCCAGAGGTTCACCGAGATCCGCGGCAGCGCCTGCAACCTTGAATACGAAGAAATCACCCGCAATGCCGCGCCGTTCCGTCTTCCGTTCAAGCGGTGCGGAGGCCACATCGTCGGCAACAGCCACATGGCGCACATCCATTCCGTTTTGCGCCAGCTCTTCCGCAGCCATGGTAAAGTTAAGCACATCGCCGGTGTAATTGCCGTAAAGCATGAGAACACCGACACCACCATCCGCCGCGCGCGCCGCTTCAGCAATATGCGATGGCGATGGCGAGGCAAAAATATTGCCAACCGCTGCGGCATCGGCCAATCCGCGCCCGACATAACCGGCGAAGGCAGGCTCATGTCCAGAGCCCCCACCGACAACGATGCCGACCTTGCCGTCGCGGGGACCATCAACGGCCACCACGGCCCGTCCGGTCTCGCCTTCGACACGCAGCATATCCGGATGAGCGCCGACCATGCCTTCAATCAATTCCGCAATGATGTTTTCCGGCGCATTAATCAGCTTTTTGGTTCTGACCTGTTCATTCATGTTCGTATCTCTCATCAAACTTCAGCGGCGGATTTAGTTGGCATCGCGTCGCAGATAGCGGCGCGAGATTGCATCAAAGGAAATAGCGAGAACCACAATCGCACCGGACACAATCCCCTGCCAGTAAGGCGAGACACCAAACAGCACGATGATGTTTTCGATGATGGCGATGATACCTGCGCCAAGGATCGCTCCAATTGGGCTGCCGATGCCACCCGTGGTGGCGACACCACCAATGACAGAGGCTGCAATCGGGGCCAGAACCCAGCTATCGCCGATGGAGGGTTGCGCCGTTCCCAGACGCGCCACCATCAACACGCCAGCCAGTGCCGCAATGGCGCCCGCCACGACGAACACCAGAAGGCGTACCTTGTTGACGCGGATACCCAGCATACGCGCACCGTCGCGATTGTTGCCGATGGCATACATATAGCGACCGAACGGCGTTTTCAGCATTACGAAGGTTGCAACCAGAAGTGCGGCGATCATCACCAGAAACGGCACCGGAACGCCGAAGAGGTCGCCACGTCCCAAAAACTGTACCTCACGCGGTATGCCGGTAATCGCGACACCACGCGTCAGCACCAGATTAGCGCCGCCGAAAATACCCGCCGTACCGATGGTGAGAACCAGCGAATGCAAGCCAAGAACGGTGACCAGCAAGCCGTTAAGCAGGCCAAGACAAGCGCCGAGACACAGTGCCAACAGCATGGCGGTATAAGGCTCGATTCCCAATTTGACCATCAGGATGCCGGAGACGACGCCGCACAGACCGCCGATTACGCCGAGCGACAGATCGAGTTCTCCCAATACCATGAGCATCGACTGGGCAATGGTGATGAGACCCACAAAGGCCAATCCGCGTGCGACGACGGAAAGATTATATGGCGTCAGGAAATAGGGCGAAATCACCGCCGACAGGACGAAAATCACCAGCAGGGCAAAGAAGACGCCTGCAAGCGGCGTGCGTATCAAGTTGGAAAGCGGTTTAGTTTGCATCGGCTTTTACCTCTGTTCCAAAGATCGCGCCTACGAGTGTTTCATTGTTGGTTTCGGTGGCGTCGTACTCGCCGGTAATGCGCCCGTTGTGCATCGTGATGATACGGCTTGCGCATTTCTTGAGTTCGTTCAGTTCCGAGGAAACCAGGATGACGCCCACGCCTTCCTCGGCCAGATTCTTCATGATGCGATAGATTTCGGTTTTGGTGCGGATATCGATGCCCTTGGTCGGTTCATCGAAGATCAGCACGCGCGGCCGCGTTGCCATGGCGCGCCCGATAATCGCCTTTTGCTGATTACCGCCTGAAAGTTGCGATATGCGCTTGCCCATGCCGGAGGTGCGAATACCGTAATCGTCGATGATTTTTTGAACAATGTTACGTTCGCGGCGGTCATTGATGCCGAGCGAGCCGCTGGTCAGTGAAAGCACGGACAGACCGATATTCTCGCGCAGCGACAGCAGCGGGAAAATCCCGTGATGCTTGCGCTCTTCCGAAAGATAGAGCATGCCGCCGGCCACGGAACGCGACGTGTCGTTCAATGCCCAATCCTTGCCTTCGACCGTCACGCTTCCGGCGCGCGCCTTGAGAAATCCGAAGATGGTTTGCATGACTTCCGAACGCCCAGCGCCGACCAGTCCGGCAAAACCGAGAATTTCGCCCTTACGCAGATCGAAGCTGACGTCTTCAAATCGCGGGCCCGAAAGTCCACGAACTTCCATGATCGGCGCGCCGATCTCGCCCGTCGGTCGGAAATGCTCGTCCAGCGCGAGATCGCGACCAGACATGGCGCGGATGAGATCCGCCTCCGTCACGTCGCTGATCTTGCCGCTCTCAATCTTTGTGCCATTGCGAAGGACCGTGTAATCATCACCGATCTGGAAGACTTCATCCATCTTGTGACTGATGAAGACAATCGCATGGTCACGATCGAGCAGGCTTCGAATAACCTTGAAAACGCGCTCCACCTCGACACGCGTCAGTGACGATGTCGGTTCGTCCAGAATGAGAACCTTCATCTGAGAATTGGTGCAGGCCCGCGCAATTTGCAAAAGCTGCTGGTCGGATACCGATATATTGGCAACCAGCTGATGCGGATGCGCTTCGATACCGAACCGGTCGAGATATGTCTTGGCCTCTTCCATCAACGCCGTGCGATTGACCAAAAAACCGCCATGACCTGTCCGGCTGAATGGCATGAACAGGTTTTCGGCTACGCTCATCTGCGGAAACAGCGTCAGTTCCTGCGGGACATAGGCCACATTCTTATAGAGCGTCGGATCGGACGCAGGATCGCGCCCATCGATCAGAACCTGACCGCGCGATGCGTGATCGGTCCCGGTCAGAATTTTCACGAGGGTGGATTTACCCGCGCCGTTCTCGCCAGCAAGAATATGGGTGCGTCCGAGCTCAATCTGGAGATCGACCCCATCCAGAGCGGTCACACCGGGAAAATCCCTGCCGAGGCCGCGCGTTTCAAGATAAGCCATAGAGGGACATCCTGGACAGCATTGGACAAAGGAAGCGCGGAGAAACCCCGCGCTCCTGTAGCGTGATCGGTGGGATTAGTTACCCACGTTTTCTTTGGTCAGGAATGCGTTGCCGGTATCGATATAACCCGGCACCGGAGCGCCGGTTGCCTGGGCCCAGAGCACCATGACCGACCAGTAGCCCTGCAATTCCGGCTGCGATGCCGAAGAACTGTCAGCAACGCCGTTGCGGATCATGTCGAGCATTTCCGGCAGGTTATCGAGACCGACGAGCGTGACCTTGCCCTGCTTGCCAGCTTCGACAATAGCCTGACCGATGCCGATCGGACCTGCGGCATCCGATGCGACCCAGCCCTTCAGATTTGGGTTGGCCTGCATGATTGCGGCTGCCTGCTGCTGAGCAGTTTCGATGCTGTCATTGTCGATGCCTTCAGCAACAACCTTGATGCCCGGATGCTCGGCGAATACCTGACGATGGCAATCGGCGCGGATGGAGTGATTAGGCGCCGTCGGCACGCCCATCATGATCGCGACTTCGCCTTCACCGCCAAGCACCTCGACCAGACGGCGCGCGGCGATCTTTGCCTGCTCGCAGAAGTCGGAACCGATATGGGTAATAGCCATGCCTTCCGGCGGCACGGAATCGAACAGGACGAGCGGAATCTTCTGTCCCTGCGCTTCTTCGAGGGATGCGCGATTGCCGGACGGGTCGAGCAGATCCAGCGCCAGACCGTCAGGACGGGTTGCCAGCGCACTGTCGATGATCTGGTTTTGCTGTACGACATCCGCGCTCTGCGGAGCCGAATAAACGATTTCAACATTCGCGCCAGTCTGCGCCTTGAGCGCTGCCGCGGCCTGTTGCGCGCCATCATTAACCTTGTCGAACCAGGGATGAACGACCTTCGGCACGATGACGAAGCGATAGCTATCCTTCTTCGTCGTTCCCGGCGCATCCTGCGCGATTGCGACAGTCGGCAATGCAAAGGCGGCAAGCGCCAGCAAAGTAGCGAATTTTTTCATTAGATTCCTCCCTAAGCAAAATCAGGCCAGGCAACCTCACCTGCCCGCAAATCGATGTGCGAAACGCCATGAATTTCGCTCCGCACATTATGATCTTCGGCACATTTACAACTGTATTTTTAAAATTACAAGAGTTTAATCCCGTTGTTCACGGTGGTCCACATCGTCTCGGCTCGATGAAACCGCTTTACGGTGTGATGTTCACCGAATTCGCGGAAAAGCCTGATGGCGTCGATAAGATTGACCCAAACTGATTCAGCCGCATGCTGCACCGAGGTCTGGAAGGCGCTCAGTCCATTGGTTCGGCGAAAGGCGGCGACAAGACTCGGCTGGACACACTTGTCCCGGCCATTGAGGCCTTCGTTGAAGCGGCCGAAAGGGGCCGCGATTCCACAATCAATCTCGTGGCTAAAGTCGGCAGAGCAAGCCGCCTTGGCGAAAGATCGTTGGGGGTGTGAGATGCAGGAGCGACCTCATGCGCAATCATCTTGCAAGAGTTGTCGCTGGGCACCAGCGAACGTTCGGACTAACCGTGATCCAATGAGCGGAGGGACGGTCTGATAGCGCTGGCGATGCTGAAAGAATACAAGTTGCCGCTGCCAATCACATCGCGGATCGACAGCGGCTTTATCACAGTTCGGGTTTTCAGGACCGGCTAAAACGACCCTATTACCACTTCACGCGCAGGCCCACCTGTCCAGCGACAGAATAGCTGTCGCCGAAGTTATTCAGGCTGGTGTTGACCAAACCCTCGCCATAAATGGAATATTTATCATCATCCCAGTTATAGGTTCCGCCGATCCCCAGACCGCCCCATACGCGATCATTACGGCTGGCGAAACTCACGCCCTGGACATCGACCCTGGTTCCCTCAAGGAACTCATAATAGAGATTGGCGATGCCGTAGACGTGGGTACGGTTGAGCAAGCCCTTGTCATTCTGCCATGAGTTCTCATGGTCAAGCGTCAGGCCGAGACGGCCCTGCAGGCTTTCGCCCCGGTCGAGGCTGACACGTGCGCCGAATGCATCGGTGAACGCATCAAAGTCGACATTGGAATAAACCAGCTGGGCCTGCGGCGTGACCGACCAGGCGGGATCGATGGCTATGCGCTTGCCGCTTTCCAGCGACAGCGTATAACCGAAGCCGTCATTGCCATCGGCAAGATTCCTGCGGGCAAGAATAGAGTCGAGATCGCTCGTGTACCAGGTCACCTGGCCCTGACCATCCAGATAGAAGCCATTCTCGCCATACCAGGTCAGCGTGCCGCCAAAGCCATACCCGTCCGTCTTGATCTCACCATCGCCATAAACAGAATTGGTGTCGGTTTTGCCATGGGCGTAATGGACTGTGACGCCGCCAATCAGCTTGCCGCTTTCCGTTTCAGTCAACAGCCCATCAATCCCGGCCTGGAGCTTGAAGACATTCTGGTCGGAATCGGTGCCAGAGGTCGAGAAACGCGGTTCGATGCTGTTATGGGCGCCTTCGATGCGGCCCCATACACCATTGCCTTCAATCGCAACACCAGCTTCTTCGGGCGCGGCATAAGGTGTGCCGACCGGATCGGCGCCCTGCGCGACCACCTTGTTGCCACTACCGGCCCAGAAACGATTGCCAACGCGCTGCTGCAAGGTGGGCACGCCATTCAGTCCGAGCAATGCCTGCGGGTAGGCTTCATAGGTCGGAACACCGGCCTGATAGAGCGGCGCTGTCGGCGTTGTTGATGGATTGGATACATCGGTCAATTGTGAACGCAAATACCAGTTGCCATCAGTCGGCGTTGAAGCGCCACCCTGATAGAGCTGATAGGCATAGGCGCCCGCAACGACCGCCTGCTTGCCACCAACCGTATAATCGCCGATGAGTGAGAACAAGCCATTGGAAGCGCCGTTCACTTCGATGATACGGATACCTTCATTGGTCTGCGCGCCGGTTCCACCGACGTTGTTGACGCTAACATTCGTCGTGCCCGATGTATCGCCATTGACGATGATCATATCCGTCTTGGAGTTGTCATCACCGAGCGCAACATCGAACAGCATCTGTCCGCCATTGCCGTTGTAATTTCCACCGATGATCACAACATCGCCCACGGCATCATCGACCGTGGTGATAGTTCCGGCATTGGTCACATCGCCGCTGAACGCGTAAACCCCGGCTCCGTCGCCCGTACCAACAAAAGTCGAGCTTGAATCAATCGTCATATTGCCGTCGAAGTCAAGCGACGCCATGCCGTCGAGTGTAGAACCGTTGTTCAGGAACACACCGGTTGTTCCTTCATCCGGTTCACCAACATGCCATGCACCATTATCGATGGACAGATTGGCACCGTCCAGCTTGACGACTTCCCAATTGGTGATCTTGCCGCCATTCGTGGTCGCGGTCACACCCTTGAGCGTAAGCGTATCAATCATACCATCGGCGACGGAGGTGTCATCGCCACCGTCAAGCACCTGCGACCCATCATAGGTCGATGCACTCACCGTTGCAGTGTCGGAACCGTCCTGACCGTAGAAACCACCAGTCAGTTTGCCGCCCGTCCAGTTGAACGTATCATTGCCTTCATGGTTGGCGATACCGTCGTTGCTCTGAGGGTCGTCCCTGTCATCGCCGTAAATATTACCGGCATAGCTTCCACCAGCCAGATTGAAGGTATCGTTGCCAAGGCCAAGGATCGCATCACCGGTTACCATTCCGGCGCTATTGACGATGACATTACCGCCAATCGCGTCTGATGCGGTTGGATTACCAGCAACACCGCCATCCCGAATGGCGATCCCGGATGTTGCTTTGACTGTTGCAGAAGCTGCAATATCGATCGTCGAGCCGTTTGCTGCTATCGTCTGAATACCTACGCCCGCACCGCCGGTTACTGTACCCACAACGCTGACCAACGTCGATCCAGTACCCCTGTTCTGTGCCAAAATACCAGTTCTGCCAGCAATGGCGCCCGCTGTCTGTTTTACCGTCAATTCGGTGGCATTGGAGCCATTGTTTGCACGGACACCATAGCCACCGGAAGCCGTCACATTGCCGGACAATGTAACCGTGGTTGAACCAGTTCCCATGTTGTCTGCGAAAACACCATAGCTACCACCTTTGACCGCTCCAGATATCTGGTTGAGAATGATATTCTTTGCAGTTGTGTCATTATGGGCGTAAAGTCCAGCAAATTCGATTGCCGTGACATCGCCAGAGCTGACGATTGTCGACGAACCAGTTCCCAGATTGTTGGCATACACCCCGAACCAGTTGCCGGAGATCGCTCCCCCTGTCTGCGTAAGGGTGATATCCGTTGCAGACGCTGCATTGAAGGTATAGACTCCATAGTTGTCGTAATTAGCTGTGCCCGTCTGGGTCTGGTTTACAATCCCGGCGGTCGTTATCGATATAGCGCCGGCGCCCCAATTATCGGCGCGAATGCCATGCGTATAACCGGTAATCGTGCTACCGGCTGCCTGGGTGATCGTGATATCTGTCGCGGCGCCAAAGGCTTCTGCCCAAATGCCATTGTCACTCCCACCGTTCACGTTACCGGCGACACCGATCACCGTCACACCAGTTCCGTAGTTGGTTGAGTGAATCCCATCCGTCCCACCGGTGATAGTTCCGGCTGTCTGGGTAACAGTGATGTTTGTCGCGGTAGCTGCATTTATCGCCGATATGCCGTTTGCGCTCGTGCCGTTCACATCACCAGCAACAGTAATCGTGGTTGCGCCAGTTCCGTTCTGGGATGTATAAATTCCGTCTACAGCACCAATGATCGTTCCGGCCGCCTGCCTTACGGTCAGATCCATTGTGTCGCTGTAATTAACGATGGAGATGCCGTTATTGGTTGTTCCAGTCACCATACCCGAAGTTGTGACGGTAGTGGAACCCGCGCCAGCGTTGGCGATATAAATAGCATCAGTGCCGGTTATGCTGCCATTCGACGTGATCGAGACGTCGCCTGAAACATCATTGTAGACATCAATGCTGCGGCCACCAGAGGACGTGATGGAAGAAGCATTCTCGTCCGTTATGCTTATTCCGCCACTTGAGTCGACGATAAGGGCCGGGTCGGCGCCGGTCGAAAGGCCAAATCCCGGCTGCATGACAATCGTTATAGGCGGAGAGGATGAGATACCAACCGATGGATCACTTCCAGTGCCAGAAGCAGGGCCAGAACAAGTCCAGGTCCCAGAACCCGATGGGACGCAGTCACCTGCCAAGGATGGCGACGACCAAACAAAGAGTGATGCAAACACAGCCGCTGAAACGGCTGGTAAAACAGATAGAGACAGCGCAAAACTTGCTTCACAAGGCGCTATTCCGCCAACGATGCCCTTATACTTACCCACTCGGCCACCACGGATGAGCACGCTACGTGCTTTCAAATTTGCATCAAAAGTACCAAAGGAATTCTCAGACCCATGCGATGGGCGATTCACCAAAGATGCTGTAGGTGCGATCATTCACAGTCCCCCTTTAGCTTCATAATTCCACCCCGATTGAAGCCGAAGAACGCTTTTTCAGCACAGCCATTCTCCCCGATTTGGGCCGCTCCAATGGTCGTCTCAATTTCCAAATTTCTATATATTTCTAAAATATAATCAACAGTGGAAGCAGGGGATGTAACCGTTAATAGCTCGGCTTTTTAGTACATCTTTCGTTAATAAATATAGGCGCCTTAATTTTAGAAGATTCTTAAATTCTATTTTTAAAAGTATGCTTAGCATCACCTAAATCGCGAGCGACGCCCGTGTTCGAGAAATTTGCAAGCGCTGTGCGACTTGCGCCGGAAGTGCTGGAGTGCCACATGGTTGCTGGCGGCTTCGACTATCTGGTCAAGACGAGGCTGCCGAATATTGCGTCCTATCGGCGCTTTCTGGGGGAGATTGTCCTCGCCTGGCCAGGCGTTTGTGAAACGCGCACTTATGCCGTTATGGAAGAGATCAAAAACGACGGCGCGCTGTCGCTGTTTCTTTGATCAAATGTGAAAAGGGGCCAAAGCCCCTTCTCCGATAAATAGGTCAGCTGTCTGGAAAGTATGTTTCAGGCACCCGTTTCTATCTCTGCACCGAGATAGAGCTTTCGCATGGCAGGATCGTCAAGCAGGTCGTTCTGCTCAACCATCAGAATGCACATGTTTTCGCTGTCGCGGATCGAAGCAATCGCGTCGACGAGCAATAGATTTGCGTAAGATTCACAAATACCAGACCCGCCAATGTGATTAACATTGAAAACCCGCTCGGTGCCATCTCTTCTTTCATTACTGCTTCGCAACGGTGCGGACGAATAGAAGGCAGTGTCGTTCTCCTGCACGTCTGCAAAACAATGTATGGATGCGATGTCCAAGCGCGAGGAACAGGCTACCCAGACTTTGGTAGTATAAGCGCTTTCATTGAAGTCCGGGCATTGGCAATCCGCCGGGATGCATCTACATTCACTTTAAACAGCAACGGATAGTTGCGCCGATTCAAGAGAAAGGTCAGTGCATAAGCATTTCATTGCAGTGACTGAATAATATCGCATCAGATTACCCGAAGCGCCCGAAGAGGCGTGGAGAACTAAATTCATAATGCGGGCTCGCCCGTCGCAACATAGTCTGGGAGGACACTATGATAAAGCTTATCGCCACTCTGGCGACAACACTCGCTATTTCCACTGCGGCTTTCACCGCGCACGCACAAAATTATCCGGAACGAACGATCACTATGGTCGTGCCATTCGCTGCCGGTGGACCGACAGACACGGTAACGCGACTTGTCGCGGAATCGATGTCCAAGGATCTTGGACAACAGGTCATTGTCGAAAATGTCGGCGGCGCAGGTGGAACACTTGGCGCAGGCCGTGTCGCAACCGCCGATCCGGATGGTTATACGCTGCTGCTGCACCATATTGGCATGGCCACAAGCGCCACGCTCTATCGCAAGCTCGCCTATGACACGCTGAATGCCTTCGAATATGTCGGCCTTGTCACGGAAGTTCCGATGACCATTGTTGCGCGCAAGGATCTTGAACCCACCGATCTCAAGGGACTGATCGATTACGCCAAGGCCAACAAGGACACCGTGACAGTGGCCAATGCCGGTATCGGCGCAGCATCGCATCTTTGCGGCATGCTTTTCATGAGCGCGATTGAAACTCCGCTCGTCACAGTTCCTTACAAGGGAACAGGCCCGGCCATGACTGATCTGCTCGGCGGTCAGGTGGACATCATGTGCGATCAGACGACCAACACCACGAAGCAGATTCAGGCAGGCACGATCAAGGCTTATGCTGTGACATCCCCTGAACGTCTGGACGTGTTGAAAGACCTTCCGACAACCAAGGAAGCTGGTCTGGACGGTATGGAAGTTGGTATCTGGCACGGCATTTATGCACCCAAGGGAACTCCGACTGACATTACCGAGCGACTGTCGAAATCGCTTCAACTGGCCCTGAAGGATCAGAATGTGGTTGCCCGTTTCGCGGAACTGGGCACGAAGCCGTCATCGGACTCCGACGCAACCCCAGCCGCATTGAAGGCCAAACTCGAGTCCGAAGTCGCGCGGTGGAAGCCGGTCATCGAAGCTGCCGGACAATACGCAGACTGACCATAGGGCAAATACTAGAGGCGCGCCTTTTAACGCGCCTCTAGTGGATTGAATTTGACGTTTGAATCCCGGCTGACATAGATGCTGTTTCAAACGTCAAATTCGAAAAATCCACTAGATACATATACTTGCTAGTGGTCTTTTTGATTCCAACATTTGCTCAGCGCGTGAACCGAAGGATGCAAATGTTGGAATCAGACCACTAGTATCGTTTCCCGCATCTGCGCGTTAAAACCGCAGCCACCGGGATAAAGGACAGACTTCACATGCCGAACCACCGGCATAGCCCTTTCAACGGCAAATCCGAAAGATGATTGGCCCATGAACGAGTCTTCGCGGAAACTATCGATCGATCCGACCAACGGATTGTGCGGTGCCCTTCTCACACTGACCGGCGCTTTTTTTGCCTATCAATCGCTGGGTCTTGACTTAGGGACATCGCTTCGCATGGGACCGGGATATTTCCCGCTTGTCCTGTCCGGTGTTCTGATCCTGCTTGGACTGGTTATTCTCATCCAGGCTACACGGGTCTCCGGCGAGCCCATGGGCCCAATCGCATGGCGCGGCCTTTTCTTCATTCTGCCCGCGCCGATATTCTTCGGCCTGACCGTTCGTGGTCTCGGTTTTGTCCCTTCGCTATTCCTGACCTGCCTTATCGCCTCTTTCGCCTCAATGCGCATGAAGCCGCTCGCAGCCATCATTCTCGCTGCTGCGATCACGGTCTTCTCTGTCATTGTGTTCAGCTATGCGCTCGCGCTGCCCTATCAGCGTTTCGGGCCCTGGTGGCCATTCTAAGGGGGCATGAGCATGGAACTTTTCAGCAATCTCGCGCTTGGCTTTTCAACCGCATCGACGTTGGCAAATCTCGGCTTTTGCCTCATCGGCGTACTCCTCGGCACGCTAATCGGCGTCCTGCCCGGCATCGGCGCCACAGCCACCATCGCCATGCTGCTTCCGGTCACGTTTCAGATCGGCGACCCGGTTTCCGCACTGATCATGCTTGCTGGCATCTATTACGGTGCCCAATATGGCGGTTCAACGACCGCTATTCTCATCAACATGCCCGGCGAATCCTCATCCGCCGTGACCGCCATCGACGGCTACCAGATGGCGCGCCGTGGGCGCGCCGGTGCAGCGCTTGCAATCGCGGCAATCGGGTCATTCTTCGCCGGTACAGTCTCTACCTTTCTGGTGGCGGTCTTCGCTCCGCCGCTGACTGAAATTGCCTTGAAATTCGGCTCGGCGGAATATTTTTCGCTGATGGTCGTAGGGCTGGTTTCGTCCGTAGCGCTGGCGCATGGTTCGATCATCAAAGCTTTGGCCATGGTCGTTCTGGGGCTTCTGCTTGGCCTTGTTGGTACAGATATCTACACCGGCGCACCACGTTTCACGCTCGGCATTACCGAATATGCCGACGGCCTTAATTTCGTGGCCGTTGCGGTCGGCGTGTTCGGCATTGCCGAAATTCTGCGTAATCTTGAAAGCGAACATTCGCGCGAAGTGCTGATGGCGAAGGTCACGGGACTGTTGCCGACACGAGACGATTTCAAACGCATGGCAGCCCCGATCCTGCGTGGAACGGTCATCGGCTCAGCGCTTGGAATCTTGCCTGGCGGCGGCGCCATTCTCGCTTCCTTTGCTTCCTACACCGTGGAAAAGCGCATCTCCAAGACGCCCGAGGAGTTCGGCAAGGGTGCGATTGCAGGCGTTGCAGGACCGGAATCCGCCAACAATGCCGGTGCACAGACATCCTTCATTCCCATGCTCACGCTCGGCATTCCGGCCAATCCGGTGATGGCATTGATGATCGGCGCCATGATCATTCAAGGTATCGTTCCGGGCCCGAATGTTGCAGCAGAACAGCCCGCCCTGTTCTGGGGCGTGATCGCGTCGATGTGGATCGGCAATCTCATGCTTATCGTCCTGAACCTGCCGCTGATCGGGCTGTGGGTGAAGCTTCTGACAGTGCCCTATTATGTGCTGTTTCCCATTATCATGACCTTCTGTGCCATCGGGGTTTATAGCGTCAATTCCAATGTCTACGACCTCTATGCGGTCGCCTTCTTCGGCTTCATCGGCTATCTGCTGGCTAAACTGCGCTGCGAACCGGCTCCCCTGTTGCTTGGCTTCGTGCTCGGACCGTTGCTGGAAGAACATCTGCGTCGCGCCATGATCCTGTCACGCGGCGACCCGGCAACCTTCTTCACCCGGCCAATCAGCGCAATTCTGCTCGCCATAGCCGCAACGGTTCTCGTGGTCGTGCTGCTTCCATCAATACGCAAGAAACGCGACGAGGTGTTCGTTGAGGAGGGTTGAAGCGCGCCCTCCAATTTCTCTGTCCGTGACAGCGCCAAAAGCGTTCTCAGAAATGCTCTATCGGAAGGCCACGCTGTTCATGTCCTGACAAGGCAAAGCTGGCCTGCTCGGCTTTCGTCCCGCCGTTCATGCGGTTGATCATCACGGCCACTTCGGTTCTGTTATGGACACCGAAACGTTTGATCAGATCATCGACATAATCCTTTATCGTATGGGGCGAAAGTTCCAGATGCCGTGCAATCTGCTTGTTGGTATTGCCAGCCGCCAGCAACCGGGCGACTGTCGAAAGACGCGGAGAAAGGCTGGTCAGATTGGCGCCGGGCGTCTTCGCCGGATGCCCTTCCTGAATGTTGCGCAAGGCAAGCGCCGACGAGCGGCACAACAATGAAACCTGCTCTTCAAGCTGCGTTGCATGCATCTCGAAACCAGCTGCATAAATCAGTGCCTGAATATTGCCGCCGACATAAATCGGGCAGCACAAGTTATCATTGTAATTCCATCGATAGAGCAGCGTGCGCATCAGCGGCACATTGCCTGCTGCATTCTGGGGCAATCGCGAGCCCGCAACCGCGCTGGCATTCTGCACCACAGCTGCAATCATCGGATCTGAATCTGCCAGCCCGTTCTGATATTCGAGAAGAAAGCCTGTGGGCGTGTTGATGCTGTGAAAAAGGCGCGGCCGATTATTCTCCAGCAAATAAATTCCAAGCGAACGCACGCGCAGCACATGCGCGGCAAAATAATCGCAAGCTATTGTAAAATCGTCATAATTACGGCTCTCCGCAACAGACAGCGCTGCAGAGACCCGTTGGTCTATCGATAGTATTTCCCTGGGCATTCTATCTCCCGAATTCCCAAGCCCCCCATTCGGGGGGAATGTTTGTTCCCGCTCTTGTTCGTATCATTCCCGCTTACAACGACTAAATCAAGGGGAACCGTTTTGGATACCAGCGTGCACCGGGCTCACACCGCCGACAACTATTCCGCAGTCATTCAGGGCTTCAACGATCGCCTGCAAGCCATTCTACCTTTGATTGAAGAAAAGGCGGAAGAAGCGGAACAACTCGGGCGGATGCATGATGACGTCGTGGACGCAATGCGCAAGGGCGGCTTCTACACGATGCTGTTTCCGAAGGAAGTCGGCGGCGCAGAATTGCGACCCATCGATGCCATGAAGATCATGTCCGCGCTTTCCTATGCCCATGCATCGTCTGGCTGGTGCACCATGGTCAACAATATGGAAGGCACGACCATGGCGATCTACCTCGACGACGAGGGGATCGCCAATGTATTCAAGGACGGCGTCGATGTCACCATTGCAGGCAACGGCGTGCCGCGTGGCTTCGCCCGCAAGGTTGATGGCGGCTACATGATCCGCGGCAACTGGGCCTATGGAAGCTCCATCTTTCACGCGGAATGGATTCATTCCGGCTGTTTCCTGCTCGATCCCAAGGACCCGAGCGGCAAGGCGCTGCTGAAAGACGAAACCGGCGCACCGCAGATCATCGTCGCACATCACCCGCGCACGACAATCCAGCTGCTCGGCAACTGGGATGTGCTGGGTCTGCGCGCTACCGGCAGCTTCGACTACACGCTGGCAACCGACGAAGACCTCTTCGTGCCGGATTCCATGGTCTATAGTTTCACGCAATCCGCGCCGAAACGCGGTCAGACGCAGGGCCATCTCGGGCTGGCGGGCTACAGCGCCCTTACCCATACGAGCTGGGCTATTGGTGTTGGTCGCCGGATACTCGACGAACTCGCCAAGGTCATCCGCCAGCGGCAGGACCCATTCGGCAAGAGTGCGGATAGTGCCAGTCTGCGGTTTCAGTTTGCCAATGCGGAAGCCCGCTATCGGGCGGCGCGAGCACTTGCGATGGAAACATGGGAAGATGTCTCACAGACCACCACATCCGGCGGTGTTCCGTCGCTCGACCAGATGACGATGGTGAAGCTCTCGCTGCGCTATATGCATGATATCGTTTCCGATGTGGCGACGTTCGCGCATCGTGCAGCGCGCGGTGCATCGCTGCACAACACGGCCATGCAGCGCTTTTACCGCGATATCCATTCCGGCACCCAGCATATTCTGCTCGCTGACCAGATCGTGGAGGAATGCGGCAAGGGTCTGCTCGGCCTGCCCGGCCCCGATGCGCGATGGACCGTTTTCGGCATCAGCGAAAACTGAGACCAGCCATGACGCGAAATATTGTCAGCTTCGTCGGGTGTGATCGCCCGACGAAAGTTCACCGGCTAACCCAGGCGATTGCCGCAAAGCTGGAAGCGGAAAACGATGTGTCAGTCACGCATCTGGACCTGTCCCATGCCGGGCCGAACCTGTTTACCGTCAATCGCAAGGCACTGGACCGGCAGTCCGAAAGCCTCATTTCGGAGATCGAGCATTGCGATGCTCTGATCGTCGGCTGCCCGGTCTATCAGGGAAGCTATCCCGGTCTTTTCAAACATGTGTTCGATCTCGTGCATCCATTTGCGCTGCGCGGTCGCCCGACCGTGCTGTGCGCGGTGGGCGGCGGGCATCGTCACGCATTGGTCGTCGAGCATCATCTGCGTCCGCTATTCGGCTTTTTCGAAGCCGGAACCGTCGCAACCGGTATTTATGCCTGTTCGGCGGAACTGGAACCGGACGGGCTGTTGCCTCCGGCCCTCGAAGAGCGGATCGACAGCGCCGTCGACCAGATAAGAAAGCAATTGGTCCAGTCACACCAAGCCAGCGGCATAAGGTGGAAAGATGTTGAATTACTCGAGCAGTTTTGAAAAGCGCACGGTCGAAATCCGAGGCAAAACCATCACTTATCTTTTGAAGGGTGAAGGCAAGGACATCGTTTTTCTGCACGGAACCGGGACATTTCCCGGCTTTAACAGCCTAACCGACATTGCTTCGCGAAACCGGCTCATCATTCCGTTTCATCCCAATTTCGGTGAAAGCGACGATGATGCCGATATCGTGCAGATCGGCGATTATGTGCTCCATTACATGGATTTCTTCGATGCGTTGGGGCTGGATCAGTTCGGCCTTGGCGGCTTTTCGCTGGGGGGCTGGATCGCAGCCGAATACGCGATCAGGCAGCCGGACAGGCTCACCGCGCTGTTTCTCGCGGCACCTGCCGGACTCGATCTTCCGGCAATCCCTCTTCCTGATCTGTTTCAAGTCGCGCCAGCCGATATCCCTGCCCATCTCACGCATGATCCGGCAGTCGCGCTCCGCTATTTTCCATCTGCGCCCGATAGCCGGTTCGATGCAGCGCTCGGCCGCGAAATGGGCGCGCTGGCGCGGGTCCACGCGACCGATGGGCGCGGCAATAAAAAACTTGGCCAGTGGCTGCACCGGCTGAATATGCCGACCCTGATCCTCTGGGGCGAGGAAGACCGGGTTATCCCCGCGCAATATGCCGAAGAATGGAAGCGCGGGATCAGTGGCGCACGTCTGGAGACGCTCGACGCGACCGGCCATCTGCTGTTTGAAGAGACGCCAGCGGCGGCGACACTTGTGCGCGATTTCCTGTCGACGGTCTGAGGTCCGTCTTCAAGCATTGGGCACCGCACGCTCCCGCCTGGGAGCATCAAGAAGTTGCAGGTAAAAATAAGGGGAACCAGACCATGCAATGGGAAAGCCTATCGGACTTCGATCAATCCAGAATAAAGCGCTGGCAATGGGGCATGCTGGCGCTGGCGCTGTTATGCGAGATGTTTCTCGCCGCCGACTGGTACGCCTTTGCGGCGGTGATACCGTTCATTTCGGAAACACTTCAGCTCGATTCCGCGCAGGCCGGTCTGGCGCAGGGGATATTCGCGCTGACCTATGGTCTCGGCATGATTGTCTGGTCGCAATTGAGCCGTCGCATGAATGCGCGGTCGCTGTTGCTGATCGGCCTGTTCTGCACCGCCATCGGCATGGTGGCGCAAGTCTATGTCCAGACCTACGCCCAGCTGATTGCCCTCCGCCTGTTCATCGGTTTCTTTGATGCAGCAATCTTCCTCGGTAATATGAAACTCATCATCGGCTGGTTCCCGCAGAAGCGGCGCGGCAGCATGATCGGCTTGATCCTCGCGGCCTATAGTCTTGCGATCACGCTGGACTTCGCGATTGGCATTCCGCTTTCCATCACCTATGGCTGGCGCACCTTCTTCGCCATTCTTGCCATCGGAACGCTGGTGACGGCGGCTGCCGTGCTGCTCTTCACCCGCAACAATCCGGCTCATATCGGCTATAAGGGTTTCAGCTGGGAACCGGAAAAGCAGCAGACCTCGACGGCGTCACTGGCCAGCATCTTCCGCTCGAAATGGATTATCGTCGGCAGCCTGGGCATTTCGGCCTGCACGATGGCCATTGCCGGAACCGCCACCTGGGTCATTCCCGGATATATTGCTGTGCATCAGATGCCCGTGGAAGATGCGGCACTGATCGGCACCTTGATGGGACTGTCGCAGGTGGTGTTTCTCGTCATCGGCGGTTACGCCGCCGACCGCCTGAACAAAACAGGGATGATCAAGTTCGGAACCGTGCTCGCCGTCCTCGTCGCGGTAATGTTCACCGGCGGCATGGCGATACCGCTTGGCTTCGGCTGGCTCATCCTGATGGCGCTTTTTAGCGGCGTGGCCCTTTTCGGCGGCGGTGCGATCTTTGCATTCCTCAGCGAAAAATATCCTGAAGAGCTGGCGACGGCAGCGGTTGGCTATGCCGAGATTTTCGCCATTCTTGCGACCTTCATATCGCCCTGGGTCATGGGCGTGGTCATCAAGGTTTCTGGTGGGTCTTTTGTCAGCGCTTTCCTGACCTTCGCGATCATGGAAGCGATCATTCTGGCCATCATTCTGGTTGTCACCCGCGAGAGCTTCAGCCTGAATAATGACAAGGTTGCGGTCGCCGCCAGCGGTAACGGCAGTTCTTGATCTGACCGGCCCTAAGGAGTGCCGGTGTCCCAAGGTAAGCAGACAAGGCAGCCGTCCTCGCCGCGATGGCGGCAACCCGTGTCACCGAACTTTCCGGTCAACTGGTGGACGAACTCTCCGGCGGCCAACGTCAACGCGTATGGGTTGCAATGGTCCTGGCGCAGGAAACGCCGATCCTTCTGCTCGACGAGCCGACCACCTTCCTCGACATCGCCCACCAGATCGAACTGCTTGATCTTCTGGCTGACCTTAATGAGAGGGGGCGAACAATCATCGCAGTGCTGCATGATCTCAATCATGCTTGCCGCTATGCCACGCACCTGATCGCCATAAAAGACGGCGCCGTCCTAGCAGAGGGCACCCCGGCAGACATCGTCGATGCCGAACTGGTCGAACGCGTTTTCGGACTGCGGGCCATGGTCATCCCCGATCCAGTCGCTGGTACTCCGCTCATCGTGCCGAGAGGGAACATGAAGACAAGCGCATCACGATCTCCGGTGACACCAAAACCGGCTTTTTAATCAGCTTCCACAGGAAAAATTCGTCGGACCATTCCGTTGTTCGCAACATTTACTGAAAGACGCCAAACGAAAGGGATCCAGTTTGGCTGGCCTGTTAAAACGCTTCACATCCTATTATAGGCCACACCGTGGGCTGTTCGTGCTGGACTTTTCCAGCGCCGTCGTCGCCGGACTACTGGAACTGGCCTTTCCGGTCGCGGTGACGCTGTTCATCGACCGCCTGCTTCCCACCAACCAACTGGGCATGATCGCACTGGCGTCTCTCGGCTTGTTCCTGATCTATCTGGTCAATGCCGGTCTTCAGGTCATCGTCACCTATTGGGGCCATATGCTTGGTCTCAAGATCGAGACCGAAATGCGAAGGAAAGCCTTCGACCATCTGCAGAAGCTTTCCTTCGGCTTCTTCGACAACCAGAAAACCGGCCACCTTGTCGCAAGACTGACCAAGGATCTCGAGGAGATTGGCGAGGTCGCCCATCACGGGCCGGAAGATCTGTTCATCGCGCTCATGACGCTGATCGGAGCTTTTATTTTGATGATGTCGGTGCATGTGCCGCTAGCGCTGATCACCGCAACCATCGTGCCCGTGACTGCGATCTTTTCCACTCGTTACAGCAAGCGTATGACCAAGACCTGGCGCGCGCTTTACGGACGTGTGGCAGAGTTCAATGCCCGCATTGAGGAAAACGTCGGCGGTATTAGGGTGGTGCAGGCCTTCACGAACGAGGATCATGAACGGAAACTGTTTGCTGAGAACAACCAAAACTATCTGATGACCAAGCTGGAAACCTACAAGGCTCTGGCGGCGTCTGTGTCACTGTCCTACCTGTCAACACGCTTCGTGCAGGTCGTTGTGATGCTGACAGGCGCATGGTTCGTGATGCGCGGCGAACTGTCGGCGGGCAGCTTCGTCGGCTTCCTGCTTCTGGTGGGTGTATTTTTCCGACCGATCGACAAGATCAATGCGATCATTGAAACATACCCGAAGGGCATTGCGGGCTTTCAGCGATATACGCAGTTCCTGGATACGATACCGGATATCGCAGACCGGCCACAGGCGCGCTCCATCCAGAGGCTGACTGGTGACATTGACTATCAAAATGTTCGCTTCGGCTACAATTCGGACACACCTTTATTCGATGGTTTAAACCTTTCCATCCGCGCCGGAGAAACTGTCGCTTTCGTCGGCTCGTCGGGCACGGGCAAGACAACGATATGCTCGCTTTTGCCTCGCTTCTATGAGGTGACGGGTGGCGCGATCAGCATCGATGGCACAGATATTCGCGACGTGAGCTTGAGGTCCCTGCGCTCTAACATTGGCATAGTGCAACAGGATGTCTTCCTGTTCGCCGGCACGATCCGTGAGAACATCGCCTATGGACGCCTCGACGCCACCGAAGCCGACATCCTGGGCGCGGCTAGCCGTGCAAGGCTCGACACGATGATCGCCTCACTTCCGAATGGTCTGGACACAGTCATTGGCGAGCGTGGCGTGAAACTATCGGGCGGACAGAAGCAGCGTCTCGCCATCGCACGCATTTTCCTGAAAAACCCGCCGATCCTGATCCTTGATGAAGCGACCTCC
>Ga0180219_1000582_pt1 | contig 28804 bp, 36 predicted proteins | sample eDN3rd30CBELigMG_FD_151338 | JGI IMG/M metagenome (GOLD analysis project Ga0180219, IMG submission 151338) | Enriched Miracle-Growth compost microbial communities from Emeryville, California, USA - eDNA 3rd pass 30_C BE-Lig MG (version 2)... ... | reverse complement strand
CACGGCGACGCTCAAGGCGCTGATCCGCAAGGGCACGCTCAACCAGAGCTTCGTGCCGGTGCTGTGCGGCTCGTCCTTCAAGAACAAGGGCGTGCAGGCGCTGCTCGACGCTGTGGTCGACTATCTGCCGAGCCCGCTGGACATCGAGGACGTGCAGGGCATCAACCCCGACACCGACGAACCGGACAGCCGCCCGACGAGCGACGAGGCGCCGTTCGCCGGCCTCGCGTTCAAGATCATGAACGATCCGTTCGTCGGCTCGCTCACCTTCCTGCGCGTCTATTCGGGCACGCTGACCAAGGGCAGCTATCTGAACTCGGTGAAGGACAAGAAGGAAAAGATCGGCCGCATGCTGCTGATGCATGCGAACAGCCGCGAGGACATCGATGTGGCCTATGCCGGCGACATCGTCGCGCTGGCCGGCATGAAGGAAACGACCACGGGCGATACGCTGTGCTCCGAGCGCCAGCCGATCATCCTCGAGCGGATGGAGTTCCCCGAGCCGGTCATCGAGCTGTCCGTCGAGCCCAAGACCAAGGCCGACCAGGAGAAGATGGGCATCGCCCTCAATCGCCTGGCCGCCGAGGACCCGTCCTTCCGCGTCTCGACCGACCATGAGTCGGGCCAGACCATCATCAAGGGCATGGGCGAGCTTCACCTCGAGATCCTCGTCGACCGCATGAAGCGCGAGTTCAAGGTCGAGGCCAATGTCGGTGCGCCGCAGGTGGCCTATCGCGAATATCTCGCGAAGAAGGTCGACATCGACTATACCCACAAGAAGCAGTCGGGCGGCTCGGGCCAGTTCGGCCGCGTCAAGGTCACGGTCGTCCCCGGGGAGCGCGGCTCCGGCTTCCAGTTCTTCGACGAGATCAAGGGCGGCAACATTCCGCGCGAATATATCCCGTCGGTGGAGAAGGGCTTCAAGGAAACCGCCCAGACCGGCAGCCTCATCGGCTTCCCGATCATCGACTTCGAGGTCCATCTGACGGACGGCGCCTATCACGACGTCGACTCCTCGGCGCTGGCATTCGAAATCTGTGCCCGCGGCGCGATGCGCGAAGCGGCGCAGAAGTCCGGCATCAAGCTGCTCGAGCCGATCATGAAGGTCGAGGTCGTGAGCCCCGAAGAGTATCTGGGCGACGTCATCGGCGACATGAACAGCCGCCGCGGCCAGATCCAGGGCACCGACTCGCGCGGCAACGCCCAGGTCGTCGAGGCGCTGGTGCCGCTCGCCAACATGTTCGGCTACGTCAACCAGTTGCGTTCCTTCACCCAGGGCCGGGCGCAATATTCGATGCACTTCTCGCATTATGACGAAGTGCCGCAGAATGTTGCCGAGGAGGTGAAGGCCAGGCTCGCCTGACGGGCAGTTTCGGACTGGATTTCTAAAAATTTACTGCTATGGGGGCGCCTTCGCGAGGCTTTCCCGAGCGGTTGAACCCAAGCTATTCGAGCGAAAAGAGGTAGGAAATGGCTAAGGCTAAATTCGAGCGGAACAAGCCGCACTGCAACATCGGCACCATCGGTCACGTCGACCATGGCAAGACCACGCTGACCGCCGCCATCACCAAGGTGCTGGCCGAGTCGGGCGGCGCGACGTTCACCGACTATGCCAATATCGACAAGGCTCCCGAGGAGCGCGAGCGCGGCATCACCATTTCGACCTCGCATGTCGAATATGAGACCGACAACCGCCACTATGCGCACGTCGACTGCCCGGGCCACGCCGACTATGTGAAGAACATGATCACCGGCGCGGCGCAGATGGACGGCGCCATCCTGGTGGTGAACGCTGCCGACGGCCCGATGCCGCAGACCCGCGAGCACATCCTGCTCGCCCGTCAGGTCGGCGTGCCGGCGCTCGTCGTGTACATGAACAAGGTCGACCAGGTCGATGACGAGGAGCTCCTGGAGCTCGTCGAGCTCGAAGTGCGCGAGCTGCTCTCCAGCTACGACTTCCCGGGCGACGATATTCCGATCGTCAAGGGTTCGGCTCTGGCCGCGCTCGAAGGCCGTGACGACGCGATTGGCCGCGATTCGGTCATGGCGCTGATGAAGGCTGTCGACGAGTTCATTCCGCAGCCCGCCCGTCCGGTCGACCGTCCGTTCCTGATGCCGATCGAGGACGTGTTCTCGATCTCGGGCCGCGGCACCGTCGTGACCGGCCGCGTCGAGACCGGCATCGTCAAGGTTGGCGAGGAAGTCGAGATCGTTGGCCTCAAGGACACCAAGAAGACGACCGTCACCGGCGTCGAGATGTTCCGCAAGCTGCTCGACCAGGGCCAGGCCGGCGACAATATCGGTGCGCTGATCCGCGGCGTTGGCCGTGAAGAGGTCGAGCGTGGCCAGGTTCTCGCCAAGCCGGGTTCGGTGACGCCGCACACCGACTTCGAGGCCGAGGTCTATGTGCTGTCGAAGGACGAGGGTGGCCGTCACACGCCGTTCTTCGCCAACTATCGTCCGCAGTTCTACTTCCGCACCACGGACGTGACCGGCGAGGTCGTCCTCCCCGAGGGCACCGAGATGGTCATGCCGGGCGACAATGTGAAGCTGGGCGTCAAGCTCATCGCGCCGATCGCCATGGATCCGGGCCTGCGCTTCGCTATCCGCGAGGGTGGCCGCACGGTCGGTTCTGGGGTTGTCGCGACGATCTCGAAGTAATATAGGCAACAGGCCGCTCGGGTCAGGTGATTCGGGCGGCCTGCTTTTTTGCCGCTTCGCGCGAGCTCTTGAGCGCTGAATCCTTCGGGATGATCGAGCGCCGGGGTCTTCAGGGTGGAGCGGCTTTGTTTTGGCTCTTTCGCATCGGTAGTGGACATGGAAACGCAGAATATTCGCATTCGTCTGAAGGCATTCGATCATCGCGTGCTCGACCAGGCGACCGGCGACATCGCCGACACGGCGCGCCGCACCGGCGCTCTCATTCGCGGTCCCATTCCTCTTCCGACGCGTATCGAAAAGTTCACGGTGAACCGTGGGCCGCACGTCGACAAGAAGAGCCGCGAGCAGTTCGAGGTCCGCACCTACAAGCGCATGCTTGATATCGTGCAGCCGACGCCGCAGACGGTCGACGCGCTGATGAAGCTCGATCTCGCTGCCGGCGTGAACGTCGAGATCAAGCTGGCCTGATCGGTCAGTCGCCCCGGTGAAAGCCGGGGTTTCCGCCTTTGAGGCGGGTGCTCATGAGGCACCGTATGCCGGCTCCGGCCGACATGACGAAAAGGGATACCGCCGGGCCTTCCGTCTTCGGATCGTCCGGGCCGCGTCCCCCGTCGTCCTCTTCCTCCATGCTGGAGGGCGAGGGCAGCCAGCCCTGACGGGGGAACGTATCGAATTTGGGTTGGCCGCTTGGGCGCTTGCTGCGCTCCGGGCGGTTTTTCGTTGGATAAGCCCCTGGCACTACCGCCATGGGCCTCTGTTGGAGGAATGGATCATGCGTACCGGCGTGATCGCGAAGAAAGTGGGCATGACCCGCCTGTTCCAGGATGACGGCCGCCACGTGCCCGTCACTGTCCTGGCGCTCGAAGGCAACCAGGTCATCGCTCGTCGCGAAATGGATCGTGACGGCTATGTAGCCGTTCAGCTCGGTGCCGGCGTTGCCAAGGCGAAGAATGTCGCCAAGCCGCAGCGCGCACAATTTGCCAAGGCCGAAGTCGAGCCCAAGGCGCAGGTCGTCGAGTTTCGCGTGAGCGAAGACGCCCTGCTGGATGTTGGCGCGGAAATCGCCGCCGACCACTTCATCACCGGCCAGATGGTCGACGTGACGGGCCACACGCAGGGCAAGGGCTTTGCCGGCGCCATGAAGCGCTGGGGTTTCGGGGGCATGCGCGCCACGCACGGCGTGTCGATCAGCCACCGCGCCCATGGTTCGACCGGCCAGCGGCAGGATCCGGGCCGCGTGTTCAAGAACAAGAAGATGGCCGGCCATATGGGCGACCGTCAGCGCACCCAGCAGAATCTCGAGATCGTCCGCACGGACGTGGAGCGTGGCCTGCTGTTCGTGAAGGGCAGCGTGCCCGGCTCGAAGGGCACCTGGCTGCTCGTCAAGGACGCCGTCAAGGTCGCGCGTCCGGCCGACGTGCCGTATCCGGCGAGCATCAAGTCTGCCGCCAACAACAATGCCGAGGCCCCTGCCGACACGCCTGCCGAGGACGTCGCGGCGCCCGAGGCCACTGAAGGCCAGGAGGGCTAAGTCATGAAGGTCAAGGTTCTCACTCTGGACGGCGGCAAGGCTTCCGGCGACGTCGATCTCAACGACGACGTGTTCGGCCTCGATCCGCGCGCGGACATCCTGCATCGCGTCGTCACCTGGCAGCTCGAAAAGCGTCGTGCCCCCGCGGCCGCGACCCGCGAGCGGTCCGACGTCGCGCGCACCGGCAAGAAGTTCGGTCGCCAGAAGGGCGGCGGCACGGCGCGTCACGGCGATCGTCGCGCTCCGATCTTCATCGGCGGCGGCAAGGCGCACGGTCAGCGCGCCCGTACCTTCGGGCATTCGCTGAACAAGAAGATCCGCGCCCTCGGGCTCAAGATGGCGCTGTCCGCCAAGGCCAAGAGCGGCGCGATCACCGTGCTCGACAATCTGGACGTCAAGGACGGCAAGACCAGGGAGCTGGCGGGTCATCTCGCGAAGCTCAACCTGAACAAGGCGCTGTTCATCGACGGCGAGGCGATCAACGTCTCCTTCGCCAAGGCGTCGTCCAACCTCGTCGGCATCGATGTGCTCCCCGCCATCGGCGCCAATGTCTACGATATCCTGCGTGCGGACAGCCTGGTGCTGACCCGTGCGGCAGTCGAGCAGCTGGAGGCGCGCTTCAATGGCTAAGAAGCAGGCACAGGCGGCTGTCGCGACACGTCATTATGACGTGATCGTCGCGCCGCACATCACCGAGAAGGCGACGCTGGTCTCCGAGCACAATGCGGTTGTGTTCAAGGTCGCGCGCAATGCGAGCAAGCCCGAGATCAAGGCCGCTGTCGAAGCGCTCTACGGCACGACCGTCAAGTCGGTGAACACGATCGTCACCAAGGGCAAGACCAAGCGCTGGAAGGGCAAGCCCTACACGCGCTCGGACGTCAAGAAGGCGATCGTGACGCTGGCCGAAGGTCAGTCGATCGATATCACCGAGAGCATTTGAGGGCGGACTGAACAATGGCACTCAAGCATTACAACCCGACGAGCCCGGCCCAGCGCGGCCTGATTCTCGTCGACCGTTCGGGCCTCCACAAGGGCAAGCCCGTCAAGGCGCTGACCGAAGGCAAGCGCAAGACCGGCGGACGCAACAACAAGGGCCATGTGACCTCGCGCGGCATCGCGGGCGGCCACAAGCAGCGCTATCGCATCGTCGACTTCAAGCGTCGCAAGTGGGACGTGGAAGGCACGGTCGAGCGTCTGGAATATGACCCCAACCGCACCGCGTTCATCGCGCTCGTCAAATATGCGGACGATGAGCTCGCCTATATCCTGGCGCCGCAGCGTCTGGCCGTGGGTGACAAGGTCATCGCCGGCAAGAAGACGGACGTGAAGCCGGGCAACGCGATGGAACTCGGCCAGATGCCGGTCGGCACCATCATCCACAATATCGAGATGAAGCCGGGCAAGGGCGGCCAGATCGCCCGTTCCGCCGGCACCTACGCACAGCTCGTCGGCCGCGATCGCGGCATGGTGATCGTGCGCCTCGGTTCGGGTGAGCAGCGCTATATCCGCGCGGATTGCATGGCGACGATCGGTGCGGTGTCCAACCCGGACAACCAGAACCAGAACCTCGCCAAGGCCGGCCGCAGCCGCTGGCTGGGCCGCCGTCCGCTCACGCGCGGCGTCGCCAAGAACCCGGTCGATCACCCGCATGGTGGTGGTGAAGGCCGGACCTCGGGCGGCCGTCATCCGGTCACGCCGTGGGGCAAGCCGACCAAGGGTGCCCGCACCCGTCACAACAAGTCGACCGACAAGATGATCATCCGGTCGCGTCACGCGAAGAAGAAGAGGTAAGCGATGGCTCGCTCCGTCTGGAAAGGTCCCTTCGTGGACCTGCATCTGCTCAAGAAGGCAGAGACCGCGCAGGAGAACTCTGGCCGTGGCGGTCCGATCAAGACCTGGTCGCGTCGCTCGACCATCCTGCCGCAGTTCGTTGGCCTGACGTTCAACGTCTACAACGGCAAGAAGCACGTTCCCGTCTCGGTGAACGAGGATATGGTCGGTCACAAGCTGGGTGAATTCGCGCCGACGCGCTACTTCCCCGGCCACGCCGCTGACAAGAAGGGCAAGCGCTAATGGGCAAGGCTAAGGCTCCCCGCCGCGTCGCCGACAATGAGGCGCTGGCAGTCGGCACGCAGATCCGCGGTTCGGCCCAGAAGCTGAACCTGGTCGCGGCGCTGATCCGTGGTCGCAAGGTCGAGGACGCGATGAACGTGCTCGCCTTCTCCAAGCGCGCCATGGCCGTCGATGTCCGCAAGGTGCTGGCAAGCGCCGTCGCGAACGCCGAGAACAACCACAATCTCGATGTCGACGCGCTTGTCGTCGCCGAGGCGTCGGTCGGCAAGGCGTTCACCATGAAGCGCTTTCACGCGCGCGGTCGCGGCAAGTCGACCCGCATCCTGAAGCCGTTCAGCCGCGTGCGCATCGTCGTTCGCGAAGCTGTGGAAGAGGAGGCCTGATCGATGGGTCACAAGAGCAATCCGATCGGTCTGCGCCTGCAGATCAACCGCACCTGGGACAGCCGCTGGTTCGCCGAGGGCAAGGACTATGGCCGCCTGCTTCTCGAGGATCTCGAGATTCGCAAGTACATCGTGAAGACGCTGCCGCAGGCCGCGATCTCCAAGGTGGTGATCGAGCGTCCGGCCAAGCTGTGCCGCGTCTCGATCTATGCGGCCCGCCCCGGCGTCATCATCGGCAAGAAGGGCGCTGACATCGAGAAGCTTCGCAAGAAGCTGAGCACGATGACAAGCTCCGACGTGAGCCTGAACATCGTCGAGATCCGCAAGCCGGAGATCGATTCCAAGCTCGTCGCGCAGGGCGTGGCCGATCAGCTGGAGCGCCGCATCGCGTTCCGCCGCGCCATGAAGCGCGCGGTGCAGTCGGCGCTGCGTCTCGGCGCGGAAGGCATCAGGATCACCTGCGGCGGCCGTCTGGGCGGCGCGGAGATCGCCCGCGTCGAATGGTATCGCGAGGGCCGGGTGCCGCTGCACACGCTGCGCGCGAATGTCGACTATGCCGAGGCCGAGGCGCACACCGCCTATGGCGTCTGCGGCATCAAGGTCTGGATCTTCAAGGGCGAGATTCTCGGCCACGATCCGATGGCGACCGACCGTCTCATGCTGGAGGCTCAGACCTCCGGCGTGCGTCCGGCGCGCTGAGAATAAGGTAGGGCATCATGCTGCAACCGAAGAAAACCAAGTTCCGCAGGGCCTTCAAGGGCCGCATCAAGGGTGATGCGAAGGGCGGCACGGATCTGAACTTCGGCTCCTACGGCCTCAAGGCCATGGAGCCGGAGCGGGTGACTGCGCGTCAGATCGAGGCGGCTCGCCGCGCGATCACGCGTCACATCCGCCGTCAGGGCCGGCTCTGGATCCGCATCTTCCCGGACGTTCCGGTGTCGAAGAAGCCGGCCGAAGTCCGTCAGGGCAAGGGCAAGGGCAGTGTCGAATATTGGGCGGCGCGCGTGAAGCCCGGCCGCATCCTGTTCGAGCTCGACGGCGTACCCGGCCCGCTCGCCGCGGAGGCATTCAGCCGCGCCGCGATGAAGCTGCCGATCAAGACGAAGGTGGTGGCGCGTCTCGGCGACACCTCGCATCTGGGAGCATGAGTGTCATGACCAAGTTTGCTGACCTCACCGCGAAGACGGACGACGAGCTGGCGATCCAGCTCGGCGAACTCAAGCGTGAGCAGTTCAACCTGCGCTTCCAGGCTGCGACCAACCAGCTCGAGAAGTCGAGCCGCATCCGCGAAGTGCGCCGCGACATCGCGCGCATCAAGACGCTGCAGTCCGAGCGCGCCAGCGCCGGCGCCGCGAAGTAAGGAAGGAAACACGATGCCCAAGCGCGTGCTGACGGGAACGGTGGTTTCCGACAAGGGTGACAAGACGGTGGTCGTCAAGGTGGAGCGGAAGGTCAAGCACCCCCTCTACGGCAAGATCATCCGCCGCTCGAAGAAGTACCATGCCCATGATGATGCCAATGAGTATCATGAGGGCGAAACGGTCCGCATCGAGGAGACGGCGCCGATCTCGAAGCTGAAGACCTGGAAGGTCGTCGGCCGGGTCGACACGCGCCGCTCGCCCGAGCAGGTCGCCGCGGAAGCTGCCGCCTGAGCCAAGAACTGACACGGAACCACCGGGGCATCCCGGCAGGCCAATTGAGAAGGAACCGGATCGATGATCCAGATGCAATCCAATCTTGATGTCGCTGACAATAGTGGCGCCAAGCGCGTCCAGTGCATCAAGGTGCTTGGCGGCTCGAAGCGTCGCTTTGCCGGCGTCGGCGATATCATCGTCGTCTCCGTCAAGGATGCGGCGCCGCGTGGCCGCGTGAAGAAGGGCGACGTGCACCGCGCCGTGATCGTGCGCACCGCCAAGGACGTTCGTCGTCCCGACGGCAGCGTCATCCGTTTCGACGGCAATGCCGCCGTGCTGGTCAACAAGAATGCGGAGCCGATCGGCACGCGCATCTTTGGCCCGGTCGTCCGCGAGCTGCGCGCGAAGAATTTCATGAAGATCATTTCGCTCGCGCCGGAGGTGCTGTGATATGAGCGCTGCCAAGATCAAGAAGGGTGACACGGTCGTCGTGCTCGCCGGCAAGGACAAGGGCCGTAGCGGCGCTGTCCTGCAGGTGATGCCCAAGGAAGACAAGGTGCTGGTCGACGGCATCAATGTCCACGCGCGCCACCGCAAGCCCGACCAGGCGAACCCGCAGGGCGGCATCGATCGCAAGCCGGCGCCGCTGCACATTTCCAATGTCGCGATTGCCGTCGACGGCAAGGCCACGCGCGTGCGCTTCGAGGAGCGTGACGGCAAGAAGGTCCGCGTCGCGGTGAAGACCGGGGAGGTCATCTGATGGCTGACAAGTATATCCCGCGTTCCAGGTCGCTCTATGACGCGACCATCGCCAAGGCGATGACCGAGAAGTTCGGTTACAAGAACGTCATGGAAGTGCCCAGGATCGAGAAGATCACGCTCAACATGGGCGTGGGCGAGGCGACCCAGGACAAGAAGAAGGTCACGCAGGCCGCCGAGGAAATGGAACTGATCGCCGGCCAGAAGCCGGTCATCACCAAGGCGAAGAAGTCGATCGCGCAGTTCAAGCTGCGTGAGGGCATGCCGATCGGCGCAAAGGTCACGCTGCGCCGCGAGCGCATGTACGAGTTCCTTGATCGCCTGGTGACGATCGCGATGCCCCGCATCCGCGATTTCCGTGGTCTCAATCCGAAGAGCTTCGACGGCCGCGGCAACTATGCCTTCGGCATCAAGGAGCAGATCATCTTCCCCGAGATCAGCTATGACCGCGTCGAAAAGGTGCGTGGCATGGACATCATCATCACGACCACGGCCAGGACGGACGAGGAAGCGCGCGAACTGCTGCGTCTCTTCGGCTTCCCCTTCCCGGCCGAGGCCGAGCAGCAGGCCGCTTGATCGTGGCCGGTTACAATTTCTAAGGAAGAGAGCTTAAGTCCATGGCGAAACTGAGTTCGATCAACAAGAACGAGCGTCGCAAGAAGCTGGTGAAGAAGTATGCCGGCAAATATGCGCGTCTCAAGACCATCGCGAATGACGAATCGGCTGACGATTCCGAGCGTCTGATCGCACGTCTCAAAATGGCGGAAATCCCGCGCAACGGCAATCCGACCCGCGTGCGCAACCGCTGCGAGCTGACCGGGCGTCCGCGCGCCTATTACCGCAAGTTCCGACTGTGCCGCATTCAGCTGCGCGATCTGGCCAACAAGGGCCTGATTCCCGGCGTCACCAAGTCGAGCTGGTAAGGATTTAGAGAGATGGCATTGACCGATCCCCTGGGTGACCTGCTCACCCGTATCCGCAACGGCCAGCGGGCACGCAAGGACAGCGTGGTTTCCCCCGCGTCCAAGCTGCGCGCGCGTGTTCTCGATGTGCTTCAGCGCGAAGGCTATATCCGTGGCTATTCCGAGGAAGACGTGGCGGGCCATGCCGGCCTGCGCATCGAGCTGAAATATTTCGAGGGCGAGCCCGCGATCAAGCATGTCGCGCGCGTCTCGAAGCCGGGTCGCCGCATCTATTCGGGCTCCAGGGAGCTTCCGGTGGTGCGCAACGGCCTGGGCATCACCATCGTCTCGACGCCCCGGGGCGTGCTGTCGGATTCCGAAGCGCGCGCCCAGAATGTCGGCGGCGAAGTGCTGGCGGAGGTGTTCTGATGAGCCGCATCGGCAAGAAGCCGGTCACCATTCCTTCGGGTGTGACCGCGACGATCGAAGGCAAGCAGCTTTCGGTGAAGGGCCCCAAGGGCACCCTCGCCCTGGCGATGCGCGACGAGATCAACTATGTCCTTGAGGACGGCGCCATCTCGGTGACGCCGGCCAACGCGACCAAGGCCGCGCGCGCCTTCTGGGGCATGCAGCGGACACTGGTGCAGAACCTGGTCACCGGCGTGACCGAGGGCTATACCAAGGTGCTCGAGATCACCGGCGTGGGCTATCGTGCCAACTCGCAGGGCAAGACGCTCAAGCTGCAGCTCGGCTACAGCCATGATGTCGATTATGCGGTGCCGGAAGGCATCGAGATCAAGACCCCGGACAACACGACGGTCGAGATCAGCGGCATCGACAAGCAGAAGGTCGGCCAGGTGGCCGCCGAGATCCGCCGCTGGCGCAAGCCGGAGCCCTATAAGGGCAAGGGTATCAAGTATCGCGGTGAGTTCATCTTCCGCAAAGAAGGCAAGAAGAAGTAAGCCATGGCGAAACTCTCTCTCTTCGACCGGCGTGCGCGCCGCGTCCGCACCGCCATCAAGGCTCGCGCCGGTGGCAAGGCCCGCCTCAGCGTGCATCGTTCCGGCCGGCATATCTATGCCCAGGTCATCGACGATGCCGCCGGCCGGACCGTCGCCGCTGCCTCGACGCTGGACAAGGACCTGCGCGGCAAGACCGGCGCCACCGCCGAGGCTGCGGCCGAGGTTGGCAAGCGCGTCGCTGCCGCCGCCGCCAAGGCCGGCGTCACCAAGGTCGTGTTCGACCGTGGAGGCTTCCTCTTTCATGGTCGCGTGAAGGCGCTGGCCGACGCCGCTCGTGAAGGCGGACTGGAGTTCTGAGCATGGCAGACGAAACCGAGATCGAAGTCGGCGCGACGGGCGCCGAAACCGCCGCGGCTCCCGCCCCGGAAGAGCAGCGTCGCGGCCGTGGCGGCCGTGGCCGTGGTGAACGCGGCGAGCGTGGCGGCCGTGGCCGTCGCGACGACCGTCGTGGCCGTGGCAATGACGATGATGGCGGCGAGGAGTTCGTCGAGAAGCTCGTCCACATCAACCGCGTCTCCAAGACGGTGAAGGGCGGCAAGCGCTTCGGCTTCGCGGCGCTGGTCGTCGTGGGCGACGGCAAGGGCCGTGCCGGCTTCGGCCATGGCAAGGCCCGCGAGGTTCCCGAGGCGATCAGCAAGGCGACCGCATCGGCCAAGAAGGCGATGGTTCGCGTTCCGCTCAAGGAAGGCCGCACCCTGCATCATGATGGCCTCGGCCATTTCGGTGCCGGCAAGGTGACACTGCGTTCGGCTCCGGCCGGTACGGGCATCATCGCCGGCGGCCCGATGCGCGCCGTCTTCGAGAGCCTGGGCGTGGCGGACGTGGTGACGAAGTCCAACGGCACGTCCAACCCCTACAACATGATCCGGGCGACCTTCGCGGCGCTCACGGAGCAGACCAGCCCCAAGTCGGTGGCGCAGCGTCGCGGCAAGAAGGTCGCCGATCTGCTTCGTCGCGGCGGCGCGTCGGCCGAGGTCGCCGAGGCCGACGCCGAAGCGATTGCGGAGTAAGAGACATGGCCAAGATCAAGCTGAAGCAGATCGGATCGCCGATCCGTCGCCCCGTCCATCAGGAGAAGATCCTGATCGGTCTGGGCCTCGGCAAGATGAACCGCGTGGTCGAGCTGGAGGATACGCCCGAAGTGCGTGGCGCCGTCCGCAAGCTGCCCCACATGGTGGCGATCGTAGAGGACTGAGCGCCTCGCGAACGGAAATTGGACGGGAGAGGGGGCAACCCCTCTTTCGTTTTTTGGAAAGGGGCGCTATCGGCGCAACCCTTGATCGCCTCCCTGAGAGGCAGCGCGACAGAAGCGAAAGCGAGTGCATGATATGAAACTGAACGAAATCAAGGATAATGCAGGCGCCCGCAAGGGCCGCATGCGCGTCGGCCGGGGCATCGGCTCGGGCAAGGGCAAGACCGCCGGGCGCGGCCAGAAGGGCGCCAAGGCGCGCTCGGGCGTCGCGATCAACGGCTTCGAGGGCGGCCAGATGCCGCTTCACATGCGTCTGCCGAAGCGCGGCTTCAACAATATCTTCGCCAAGGATTATGCCGTGGTGAACCTCGGCATGGTGCAGAAGGCGATCGACGCCGGCAAGCTGGACGCCAAGGCCGTGATCGACCAGGCGGCGCTGCGCGCGGCCAATATCTCGCGCGGTGGCAAGCATGGCGTGCGGTTGCTCGCCAAGGGCGAACTGACCGTCGCGGCGAGCTTCTCGGTCGCCGGTGCGTCGAAGTCGGCGCTCGAGGCTGTCGAGAAGGCCGGTGGCAAGGTCGAGATCCTTGCTCCCAAGGCCGCGCCGGCTGCGGACGCGGAATAACGCATAAGGGCATGCCCCGCGCATGATTGCCCGCTTGCATAACCGACCCCGCCTGCCGATATGGGCGGGCGGGGTCGATTGCACTGGCGACAGGTGCGGGCGCGCTCCGACATTCGACATCGGCCGGTCACGCGGCTAAGGATCATGCCGCTGCCCCGCCGGGGCCAGCGACCAGTTTCGGGATTGCAAGCGATCATGGCATCACGCGCCGACCAAATGGCAGCCAATCTCAGCCTGGCGAACTTCAGCCAGGCGACCGATCTCAAGAAGCGGCTGTGGTTCACCATCGGGGCGCTCGTCGTGTTCCGCTTCCTCTCCTTCGTGCCGCTGCCGGGCGTCGACCCGACCGCGCTCGCCGCGCTCTACCAGCAGACGCAGGGCGGCATCCTCGATATCTTCAACACATTTTCGGGCGGCAGCCTTGAGCGCATGAGCCTCATCGCGCTCGGCATCATGCCCTATATCACTGCTTCCATCGTGGTGCAGCTTGCCGCGTCGCTCTCGCCGCAGCTCGCCGCGCTCAAGAAGGAAGGCGAGGCGGGGCGCAAGAAGCTCAACCAATATACACGCTACGGCACGGTCGGCCTCACCGCCGTGCAGGGCTATTTCATCGCCGTCGGGCTGGAGAGCTATGGCGCCCAGTCCGGCGTGCAGGCGGTGGTCGATCCCGGCCTGCTGTTCCGCGTGACCGCCGTGGTGTCGCTGATCGGCGGCACCATGTTCCTGATGTGGCTGGGCGAGCAGATCACCAGCCGCGGCATCGGCCAGGGCGCATCGCTCATCATCATGGCCGGCATCGTCGCCCAGCTGCCGGTGACGCTCGCCAACCTGTTCGAATCGGGCCGCACCGGCTCCATCTCGGGCCTGCTGATCGTGGGCGTGGTCGTCATCGGCCTCGCCCTCATCGCCGGCATCTGCTTCATGGAGCGGGCGCAGCGACGCGTGTTGATCCAGTATCCCAAGCGCCAGACCAAGCAGGGCGTCATGCAGGCTGACCGCAGCCACCTGCCGCTCAAGATCAACACCGCGGGCGTCATCCCGCCGATCTTCGCCTCCTCGCTGCTGCTGCTGCCGCTGACCATCACCCAGTTCGCCGGCACCAATGTCGAGACCGGCTCGAAGTGGGGCGAGTTCGTGCTGCTCATCAACCAGTATCTCTCGCACGGCACGCCGCTCTACATGGCGCTCTACGGCTTCGGCATCATCTTCTTCTGCTTCTTCTACACGGCCGTCGTGTTCAATCCGGAAGAGACCGCGGAGAATCTGAAGCGCAATGGCGGCTTCATCCCCGGCATCCGGCCGGGCAAGAACACCGAGAATTATCTCGATTATGTGCTGACCCGCATCACCGTGGTCGGTGCCATCTACCTGGCACTGATCTGCCTCATTCCCGAATATCTCATCGCGCGCGCGGGCATCCCCTTCTATCTGGGCGGCACCAGCCTGCTGATCGTCGTCAACGTGACGGTGGACACGGTGACGCAGATCCAGAGCCATCTCATCGCGCACCAGTATCGCGATCTCATCAAGAAGGCCCGGTTGAAGGGAAAGCTTCGCTAGGGCACAGATAAGGGGCCGGCCGCGCGGCATGCGCTGCGGACCTGCGTTTTCAGGGGGAGTGACATGAACATCATCCTGCTCGGACCGCCCGGTGCCGGCAAGGGCACGCAGGCGCAGCGGCTCGTCGCCGAGCGCGGCATGGTGCAGCTCTCGACCGGCGACATGCTGCGCGCCGCCGTCAAGGCCGGCACGCCTGTCGGGCTCAAGGCCAAGGCCGTGATGGACGCGGGCGAACTCGTCTCGGACGAGATCGTGTCCGGCATCATCGGCGAGGCGCTCGACAAGCTGGACGCCGGGACCGGCGTGATCTTCGACGGCTATCCCCGCACCGCCGCCCAGGCCGAGAGCCTCGACGGGCTGCTCGCCGCGCGCGGGCGCGAGCTCGACCATGTGATCGAGCTGGAGGTGGACGAGGACGCGCTGGTCGATCGCATCACCGGCCGCTTCACCTGCGCGACCTGCGGCGCGGGCTATCATGATCGCTACAAGCTGCCCAGGGTCGCGGGCGTGTGCGACGCGTGCGGCGGCACCGAGTTCAAGCGCCGGCCGGACGACAATGAGGAAACCGTGCGCACGCGCATGGCCGAATATCGCGCCAAGACCGCGCCGATCCTGCCGATCTACGAGGCGCGCGGCATCGTGAGCCGGGTCGACGGCATGGCCGACATCGATGCGGTCTCCAGCGCGGTCGCGGCTGTCCTCGACCGCTGACGCGGCGGGAGCGGGGCAGGCCCGACGACCGAACGCAACGCCCAACGCCGCAGCGCTATCGGGGCGGGGCGGTCCGCCTCGGCTCCTGCGTCCCGATCGCGGACAGTTAATGCCGCTGTCTGGGATCGGCCGCCCATGCTATTGGGCCGGGCATGGCGAGCGCGCACAAGGGCAGATTGAGCGAACTTGACGCGCTGCGCGGGCTGGGCGCGCTGCTCGTCGTCAATTTCCATTATGCGACGCGCTTCCACGAGCTGTTCCCCGGCGCGCGGCATGTGCCGTTCCATCTGTTCGGCGGCAATTATCGCGTGCTGCTGTTCTTCGCGATTTCCGGATTCGCCATCTTCTTCTCGATGAACAAGGTCCGCGCGGCCGCCGATTTCATCGTGAATCGCGCGGTACGGCTGCTGCCGGCCTATTGGGTGGCGCTCATGCTCACCCTGACGGTCGAGCATCTCGGCCACATGACCGCGCTCTACATCGCGCCGATGGCCGCGCTCGCCAACCTCACCATGCTGGAGCAGTTCTTCTTCCTGCCGCCGGTGGACGGCGCCTATTGGACGCTGACCGTCGAGATCGCCTTCTATGTCTGCATGCTGGGCCTCTGGCTCGTCTTCAGGCTGCGCAACATCGAGCGGCTGATCCTGGGGTGGCTGCTGCTCAAGCTGCTGTTCGCGCTGGCCTGGCCGGACATGCCCGAGCGGCTCGTGATGCTGCTCATCCTGCGCTATGTGCCGTTCTTCGCGATCGGCATGGTGAGCTACCGGGTCTGGGCGGGGCAGCGCAGCTGGCGGCAGCAAATACCGGTCATCGCCGGCATCCTCATGACGATTGCGGTCTGCGAGACGCCTGATCTGCTGCTCGCCGGGGTCATATTGGTCGGCTGCTTCGGCGCGATGCTGGCGGGCAATCTGCGCTGGCTGTGCTGGGCGCCGCTGCTGTGGATCGGGCAGATCAGCTATTCGCTCTATCTGGTGCACCAGCATATCGGCTTCACGATCATGTATAATATGGATCGGGCAGGCATCGCGCCGGGCATCGGTTACGCCGTGGCGGTCGTGGCGGCGATCGTGCTGGGCGCGCTGATCCACTATCTGGTCGAGCGTCCCGTCGGGCGGGTGCTGCAACAGCAGTGGCGGGACTGGCGCGGCAGGCGGTCCGATCCGAAGATGGCGACGGTGCCGGCCGTTTCCCTGATCGAGCCGTCGCTGGCGCCGGCCGAGCCGCAGCCCGATCAGCTTGGGGCGCCCGTCCGCGTCCTCACTTCACGAGCGTCGCCACCACCGGATTGACGCGCGTGTCCATGATGTGGCCGTGCAGCTTGCGCAGCCCGAACCGGCGGGCGATCCGCTCCATGAGGAAGGTCGTCAGGCCGTAATGGCCGATCTGGACGCGCCATTTGACGGTCCGGTTCCGCCAGTCCAGGCGCATGCGCTCCAGCGCGGAGGCCGGCTTCACGTCGGCTGGCACGTCATAGCCGCGGCTCGCGATGAGCGCCGGCGCGCGCGAGGTGATGAGGGCGGCTTCGCGCGGCGGCATCCGGGTCTTCCACTTGAGGGCGATGGAGGCATCGGGCCGCTCATAGGTCGATTGCTCGGCATAATGGAGCATGGCGGGATCATAGGGCACGCCCATGAAGGCGCAGACGCGAGCGAGCACGCTCTCCGGATCGGCGACCAGATCCTCGAACCGGAGCTCGATATAGCGATCGGGCGCCAGCGTCGCTTTCGCCCGATCCCACGCCTGCTCGGTCTCGATCCATTGCGAGACGCCATGATAGGTCGTGCCGGAGAAGCCGATCTGCACGCTGGATCGCGCCACGTCGCGCGGGTCGCGCTGCAGCTTGACGATGCGGGGCTGGGGAAAGACGCGCAGCGCATGGTCGATCGGGTGATGGACGTTGATGCTGTGCACGCCATCCTTCCGCGCGGCGATCTGGCGCATCAGGTCCTCGATGATGGCGAGACCGCTCAGCGACTCGTCGAGCGTGAGGCCCAGCTTCTGGAAGCCAAAGCTGTGCCGAATGCGGTGAGTGTCGACCACCGGCCCGTCCGGACCGAAGGCCACTGATGAAAAGAGATAGTCGAACTCCCCCACATTGGCGAGCAGCGGGTGGTTGTTCAGCATCAGGCGAAGCATCGTGGTGCCGGCGCGCAGCGGGCCGTAAACGAGAAACGGGATGGACTGGCTCATATCCAAGACGTGATTCTCCCGGCGGACGGACAAGCGCGCGGGCGGCGCGCGACAACGCCACGCCCTTAGGCTAATCTTGAAGCGCGGGCCAGAGCGTCCTATCTCCCACAGGCGCCGGTTGACAGTTGCGGCGACTCACGGTAACGCCCGCCGATCCCGAGACGTCAGGTCAAACGGCAGCGCGTGCAAGCGCCCGCCGTCCTTTTTGCGTCCCGGGCAGCAAAGCGTCGAGATAGGGTGTCCGCCAGAACGCCCTGTGGAGCAGGAGATAATATCCAATGGCACGTATTGCGGGCGTTAACATCCCGACCAACAAGCGCGTGATCGTCGCGCTGACCTACATCCACGGCATCGGTCCCAAGACCGCCGTGAACATTGCCGACAAGCTGGGCATCGATCATAGCCGCCGGGTCCAGGACCTGAGCGACGCCGAAGTGCTGCAGATCCGCGAGGCGATCGACGCCGACCTCACCGTCGAAGGCGATCTTCGTCGCGAGACCGCGATGAACATCAAGCGCCTGATGGACCTGGCCTGCTATCGCGGCCTGCGCCATCGCAAGGGCCTGCCGGTCCGCGGCCAGCGCACGCACACCAATGCGCGCACCCGCAAGGGCAAGGCCAAGCCGATCGCGGGCAAGAAGAAGTAAGCTTCTTCGTCGTCGTCAAGGGGCGCGCCGCCGCATGATGCGCCGCCCCGGTCAGCACCAGTTTCGAGTAGGACAGAGCAACTATGGCACGGGAACCCCAGCGGCTTCGCAGGCGTGAACGCAAGAACATCTCGGCCGGCGTCGCGCATGTGAACGCCAGCTTCAACAACACCATGATCACCATCACCGACGCGCAGGGCAATGCGATCAGCTGGTCCTCGGCCGGCATGATGGGCTTCAAGGGCTCGCGCAAGTCGACCCCCTATGCCGCGCAGGTCTGCGCCGAGGATGCGGGCCGCAAGGCCGCCGAACATGGCGTGCGCACCCTCGAGGTCGAAGTGAAGGGTCCCGGTTCGGGCCGCGAGTCCGCGCTGCGCGCGCTGCAGGCGGTGGGCTTCACCATCACCTCGATCCGCGACGTGACGCCGATCCCGCATAACGGCGTGCGGCCTTCCAAGCGTCGCCGCGTCTGAGTCGCCCGGCGGGCGGGAGCGGGTCCATGGAAACCGCTCCGCAGCCCGAGCATTTTGTATGGCCGGGGCCGGAGGCCAGAATTGACCTGACCGACCCGAGGCCCAACTCCCAGGGGAAATACATGACTGTCAACATCAAGAACTGGCAGGAATTGAAGAAGCCCAACGGCCTTGAAATCAAGGCCAGCGGCGACCCGAAGCGTCGTGCGACCTTCGTCGCCGAGCCGCTGGAGCGGGGCTTCGGCCTGACGCTCGGCAATGCGCTGCGCCGCGTGCTGCTCTCCTCGCTGCAGGGCGCGGCCGTCACCTCGATCAAGATCGAGAATGTGCTGCACGAGTTTTCTTCGCTTGCCGGCGTCCGTGAGGACGTCACCGACATCGTGCTCAACGTGAAGCAGATCGCGCTGCGGATGGAGGGCGACGGTCCCCGCCGCCTTCAGCTCAGCGCGACGGGCCCGGCGGCCGTGAAGGCCGGCGACATCGCGGTGACCGGCGACATCCAGGTGATGAACCCGGATCTGGTGATCTGCCATCTCGACGAGGGCGCGAGCTTCAACATGGAGCTGACCTGCGACAGCGGCAAGGGCTATGTCCCGGCGATGAACAACCGCCCGGCCGACGCGCCGATCGGTCTCATCCCGGTCGACGCGCTCTTCTCGCCGGTCCGCCAGGTCGCCTACAAGGTCGAGAATGCGCGTATCGGCCAGGAGCTGGACTATGACCGCCTGAACCTGACCGTCGAGACCGATGGCACGGTGACGCCGGAGGACGCCGTGGCCTATGCCGCGCGCATCCTGCAGGACCAGCTGCAGCTCTTCGTGCACTTCGAGGACGCGCTGCCGAGCGCGACGCCGAACACGGGCGCCGGTGCGGCCGCGGCCGAGGAAGGCGAAGGCGACACCAACCAGATCAACCGCTACCTGCTCAAGAAGGTGGACGAGCTGGAACTCTCGGTGCGCAGCGCCAACTGCCTCAAGAACGACAACATCATCTATATCGGCGACCTCGTCCAGAAGACCGAGGCCGAGATGCTCCGCACGCCGAACTTCGGCCGCAAGAGCCTCAACGAGATCAAGGAAGTCCTGTCGTCCATGGGCCTGCGCCTGGGCATGGACATCCCTGGCTGGCCGCCGGAGAATATCGAAGAGATCGCCAAGAAGCTCGAGCAGGAACTGCTGGGCTGAACGGGCTGGGCCGGGGCGCTGCCTCGGCCGGACCCAAGCGTTTCGGAAAGGGCTCTCGCCGGGTGGCGGGGGCCCTTTTCCTTTGTGGCGCGAGTGGAAGGGGAGGCGGCGCTGCCGGTGATGGGCGCCTGGGTGGAAGCACGCCGCCCGGCCGATCCCGATGCCGGCCGCGATCCCTTGTCCGGTCGCCCCTCCCGCGCCGACGGGAGGGGCGGCGGCCTGCCTCAGAAGCGGGCGCGGATGCCGCCATAGATGGCGCGGCGCTCGACGGGATAGTAGATGGCCGAGCCGGCGGTCGCGGTCAGCACGGCGGCGATGTCGCCAATGGCCTTCCTGTCGCCCAGATTGCGCATGTCGAGGAACAGGTCGATCCCGTCGCGCAGCCGTGCGCCGGCGGTGAGGCCGATGAGCGCATAGCCCGGCGTGCGCATGCTGTTGGCATAGTCGGCGAAGGCACCGCGCGGCACCCATTCGAGATTGGGTGCGATGTGCAGGGCCTCCGTGCCGAGCCGCACTTCGCTGCGCAGGGCATGGACCGGGATCACCGGCAGGCGATTGTCGCCGAACTGCGCGTCGCCCCGGAAGCGGAAGTCCGCATAGTGCCACAGCTGGCGCAGGCGCAGCCAGGACGCGGGCGTGAGGGTGATCGACGCCTCGATGCCCTGATGGCGCGTGCGGCCGGCATTGAACGTGGCGGCGGGAATGGTCGCATCCACGCTATATTGCAGCATCTCCCCCTCCAGCATGGCGCGATAGGCGGCGATATCCCACTGCACCATGCCGATGCGGCCGCGCGTGCCGATCTCCGCCGTCCAGGCTGTCTGCGGCGCGATATCGGCGACCAGCGCGCTCACCGGCGGCGTGCCGATCGTCTGGAAGACCTCGCCATAGCCGGGCAGTTCGGCCGAGCGGCTGTAATTGGCGAAGACCTGCACCTGCGCCGTCGGTTCCAGCAGGATGCCGAAACGGGGCGAGAGTTCGCTGAACGAGATCCGCCCATCCTGCCCATCCGAATAGAGGACATGGCGCTTGCGGAACCCGTCCGTATAGATGGTGCCGGCGATCAGCGTCACGCCCGCGAGCGGCCGCACGCGCCCTTCGGCATAGAGGTTGGCGGTGCGCGCGCTCTGGTCCGCATCGAAAGTGAGCGCGCCGCGCTCGCCGTTCACATTCACATATTGCCGCGCGCGCATCGTGCCCTGGCGGATCTCGCCGCCCAGCGTGAAGGCGAGGAGGCCGGCATCATGATCGAGCCGGGCGAAGGCGCCGCGATCGGTCGACTTCTGCTCCACCACCTGGAAGATCGGATGGTAGAGGTCCTTCATGTTCAGGAAGGCGCCGACATCCAGTCGCGTGGCGCCCCAGTCGAACCGCGTGCGATTCTGCAGGCGCAGCGAATCGATGTCGCGCTGCTGGTCGCCGGCGAAACTGCCGGTCTGCGGCGCGGTCAGCGCCATGTCGGCGGTCAGCGCGCCGGGCAGTTGCTGGCGGATATGATTGTAGCTGGCATAGAAGCGCGTCGACACGACATGGGAGACGGCGAGGCCGATATTGCCCTGCGCGCGCAGGCTGTGGCGCGCGGCGTGCTGGCGGTCGCCGTCCGAGGTGTCGGCGCTGATGCCGAACCAATAGTCGCCCGGCCCGCTCGTGCCGCCCAGCGTGACGAGGCCGCGCAGCAGGTCGAAACTGCCGCCGTCGAGCCGTGCATAGAGGCCGGCGGCGTCGCGCCCGTTCGGTGTCACGCCGTTGATCGCGCCGCCCAGCGTGCCCGCCCCCAGGCGCAGCGCATTGGCGCCGCGATAGACCTCCAGATGATCGAAGAAGATCGGCTCCAGCTCCTGGAAATCGCCATTGTCGTCGGCCAGGTTGATCGGCACGCCGTCCTGCAGCAGCGTGATGCCGCGCATATGATAGCCGCGCGAAATGCCCGAGCCGCGAATGGAGAGGCGCACTTCCTGCCCGTAGCGCGGCTGGGTGTAGACGCCGGGCGAGAAGGCGAGCGTGTCGCGCAGCGAGACCAGCGATTTGTCCGCATAATCCTCATAGCGCACGATGTCGGTGCCGCCCGGCGTCGCGGCGGCGCGCATGGTCGCTTCGTCGGTGGCGGCATGGCCGGTGACGATGATGGCCGGCGCGTCGGCCTCGTCGGCCCAGACGGGCGCGGCGCAGGCAAGCGTTGCGGCGATGGCGAGGATGGATGTCTTCATGATGATGGCCCTTTGATCTGGAATGGCCGCCGCAGCGGCAGGCGCGGGCCCGGCGCGGATCATCGCGCAGGGTCGCCGCAGGACCGCCCGGGAGGGGCGGCGCGGACCGATCGGCATGGCGCCGGGGCCGCATGACGGGCATGCGACCGGCGGTCGGCGGGATCAGCCCGGCAATGTCAGATCAGCGCGGGTGGCCCGCGCAGGGGTGGGCGCAGATGGCGTCTGCGCGAGACGAGCCGGACGTCACGCGCGACCAGCGCGGCGACGAAGGCAAAGAGCAGCGCGGCGGCGAGAATGACGGGATCGGTCGCGGCCACCGCCTGCCCGCCCAGCGCGGCGAAGGCGCAGGGCTGGTCGGCGGCCTGCTTGTTCCTGTCCTGCCCGTCCGTATCGGCGGGCAGATGGATGGTCGCGGAGGCCGGGCCCATGCTCGAGCAGAGCTGCACGGTCAGGCTGGTGCCGTTCGCCACCGGCATGAAACCCGCCGGGACGACGAGCTTGAGCAGCAGCGCCAGGCTGAACAGCATGGCCGCCCAGCAGCGATGGTCTCTCAATATGGCGCGAACCGTCTGCACGGCCGCGCTCTTAGGCAGGGGTGGCCGGGGAGTCACCCGAAATATGGCCCGACGGCGTTTCGCGCCGCTTTCCCTTGACATTGCGAGCGGAATGGGCTCTTGGACCGCCCTTCTACACGGGCTTTTGGCAGTGGCCCTCATTCACGGCCTGGTTTGGGCAACCGGCGCGCTTCGTCAGGACATGATCCGGCGGGAAGCGTCATACGGGCCCCTGACGAACGGAGAAAAGACATGCGTCATAAGGTTGGCGGCCGCAAGCTGCAGCGTACTTCGGCCCACCGCATCGCGATGTTCCGCAACATGGCGGCCTCGCTCATCAAGCATGAGCAGATCAAGACCACCCTGCCCAAGGCGAAGGAACTTCGCCCCTATGTCGAGAAGCTCATCACGCTGGCCAAGCGCGGCGGCCTCTCCAATCGTCGTCTGGCGCATGCTCGCCTGCTCGACGATGCGCAGCTGGTGAAGCTGTTCGACGTGCTGGCCGAGCGCTACAAGGATCGCGCCGGGGGCTATACCCGCATCATCAAGGCCGGCATCCGCGCATCGGACGCCGTGCAGATGGCGATCATCGAGCTGGTCGACCGCGACGAGAGCGCCAAGGGCCAGGATTCGGGCCCGGTGCAGACCGCCGATGAGGACGAGCTCGAGGCGGCCTGATCGCCCCACGGGCAACCCGGAATTCCAGAGCCCCGCCGGCACATGTCGGCGGGGCTTTTTCATGGGGTGCGTCCGGGCCGGCCATTCCATGGATGCGTGACTTGAAAACGTCGCGCAAGGCCATAGGAGAGGGGCAGGAGCGGCCCGGAAAGTCATAAAGTGCCCATATATCGCAAATGCTGGCCCGCTGGCCTGATCGGCACGCTGCTCGCCCTGGCCGGCGGCGCGCCCGCCAGGGCTTCGTCCGATGCCATGTCGACGATCGCGCCGCCGATTCGCGAGGGCGCGGCCACCACGCTCCAGCCCCGGATCGTCTATCCGCAGGCCCACCGCGACGATCTGGTCGAGACCAAGTTCGGCGTGCCGGTGGCGGACCCCTATCGCTGGCTCGAGAATGACGTGGCGTCCGATCCGGACGTGCGCGCCTGGGTGGAGGCGGAGAATGGCGCGACGCAGGCCTATCTGCACGCCCTGCCGGGCCGTGACGCGCTGCGCGCGCGCATGGCGCAGCTCTACAGCTATGAGCGCTACGGCACGCCGCGCAAGGCCGGCGGACGCTATTTCTACACGCGCAACAGCGGTCTGCAGAACCAGTCGCCGCTCTATGTGCGCGAGGGGCTGGCGGGCGCCGAGCGGCTGCTGCTCGATCCCAACGGATTCTCGGCGGACGGCGCGAGCGCGCTCGCCCAATGGCAGCCCTCGGCCGATGGCCGCTTCCTGCTCTACGCGGTGCAGGAGGCCGGATCGGACTGGCGGGTGCTGCGCGTGCGGGACGTGGCGCGCGGGCGCACGCTGGACGACGAAGTGCGCTGGGTCCGCTATTCGGACCTGGCCTGGCGCGCGGACGGCGCCGGCTTCTTCTACTCGCGCTTCGCCGTGCCGGACGAGAGAAACGCCCGCACATGGAGCGCGCGCAACCAGCAGCTCTGGTTCCATGCGATCGGCACGGCGCAGGCGGCGGACAGGCTGGTCTATGCGACGCCGGGCCGGCCCGAGCTTGGCCATCGCGGGCGCGTGACGGAGGATGGGCGCTGGCTCGTCATCACCTCCAGCGCCGGCACGGATGCCCGCCATGAAGTGACGCTGCTCGCCCTCGACACGCCCGGCGCGCGGCCTGTGCGGCTGGTGCGGGGGCTCGACGATGAGTGGCAGTTCATCGGCAATGTCGGCGATGCGCTCTATTTCCGCACGACGGCCCGCGCGCCCAATGGCCGGCTGGTCATGTTCGACGCCGGCCGGCCGCGCCGCAAGCCGGTCGAGATCGTGCCGCAGCGGCGCCTGACGCTCGCCGGCGCCTCGATGGTCGGCAATCGCCTGATCCTGGCCTATCTGTCCGAGGGGCAGGTCGTCGCCGAGGTCGCCGATCTGGCCGGGCGGCGGCAGGGCGACGTGCCGATGCCGGGCGCGGGCGCCGCCGCGGGTTTCTCGGGTCGTGTGGGCGATCCCGAGACCTTCTTCAGCTATGCCAGCTTCACCACCCCCGCCACCATCTATCGCTATGATGTGGAGACCGGCACGGTGGCGCTGTTCGCGCAGCCGCGCCTTGACTTCAATCCCGACGATTTCGTGACGGAAGAGGTGAACTACGCCTCGCGGGACGGCACGGTCATCCCCATGACGATCATCCGCCGGCGCGATCTGGCGGCGTCCGGCCGCCCCGCGCCCACGCTGCTCTACGGCTATGGCGGCTTCAACGTCTCGCAGACCCCGGCCTTCTCGCCCACCCGCCTCGCCTGGGTGGAGCAGGGCGGCGTGGTCGCCATCCCCAGCCTGCGCGGGGGCGGCGAGTTCGGGCCGGGCTGGCACGATGCCGGCCGCCTCTCCAACAAGCAGAATGTGTTCGACGATTTCATCGCCGCCGCCGAATATCTCAAGAGCCAGGGCTATACCGGCCCGGACCAGCTCGCCATCGAGGGGCGCTCCAATGGCGGCCTGCTCGTCGGCGCGGTCATCAACCAGCGGCCGGACCTGTTCGCCGCCGCGCTGCCGGCGGTCGGCGTCATGGACATGCTGCGCTTCGACCGGTTCACGGCGGGGCGCTTCTGGGTGGACGATTATGGCCGGCCGGACCGGGAAGCGGATTTCCACACGCTCCTCGCCTACTCGCCCTACCATAATATCCGCGCGGGCAGGCGCTATCCGGCCATCCTCGTCACCACCGGCGAGCATGACGACCGCGTGGTGCCCAGCCACAGCTTCAAATATGCCGCCGCGCTGCAATATGCCGATCTGGGCGACCGCCCGCACCTGATCCGCATCGCGGCGCGCGCCGGCCATGGCGCGGGCAAGCCGATCGACATGCTGCTGGACGAATATGCGGACAGCTACAGCTTCCTCGCCTACTGGACGGGCCTGCGACTGGAGGGCCCATGACCGGACGGACGATGCGCGCGCCGGCCCGCTGAGGCCATTCAGCCCGCGCTCATCCGGTCGGGCGTAGGGCGTGCAGGGTCGGCGCTGCGCCGGCACCGCATGGAAGGTCTGGTCCCATGATGTTGAGATCCAAGCTTGTCGGCGCGCTGGCGGGAGCGGCGCTTCTCACCGTCTCGGCGTCGCCCGCCGCGGCGCGCGGCCATGATCGCTGGCGGCACCGCCATGATGACGGCGTGGATGCGGGCGCGGTGATCGGCGTGCTGGCGGCGGTCGGCATCTTCGCGGCGATCGCATCATCCGCCAACGATCGCCGCGACCGCGACTATGACGAGCGCGGCTATGACAATCGCGACTATGCCCCGGACTATGGCGAGTCCGGCTATGGCCGGAACGATGGCGGCTATGACGATCGCCCCTATGACGATCAGGGCGCCGATTATGCCGCCTCCGCCGCCGATCCCGACTATGCGGGCGTCGACATGGATGCGGGCGGCGAGGATGAAGCCGCCAATGCCTGCGCCGCCGCCGCGCGCGACCAGAGCACCCGCACCGGCGGTTTCGCCGAGGTGCGCGCGATCGATGCGGTCCGCCCGTTCGGCAACGGATTCGACGTGACCGGCAGGCTCGACCAGCGCCTGAGCGACCGGTCCGGCGACAGCCGCCTGCGCAGCTTCCGCTGCGTGTGGGAGAATGGCCAGGTCAACGGCGTGAGCATTGACTGAGGGCCGCCATGCGGCCGGACAGGGGCATGGCTCCGGATGATCCGAATCATGGCGAGAGGCTGGACAGCCCCGTCGCCGCGCCCTATCCGCCGACCATGCCAGCACATCCCGAATCCGTGGCCGGAGCCTCGGCCGATTCCATCCTGATCGTCGATTTCGGCAGCCAGGTGACGCAGCTTATCGCGCGGCGCGTGCGCGAGGCAGGCGTCTATTCCGAGATCGCGCCCTTCACGCAGGCGCTTGCCGCGTTCGAGCGGATGAAGCCCAGGGGCATCATCCTCTCCGGCTCGCCGGCGAGCGTGCCCGATGAAGGCTCGCCGCGCGCCCCGCAGGCGCTGTTCGAGGCCGGTATCCCGATCCTCGGCATCTGCTATGGCCAGCAGGTGATGACCGCCCAGCTCGGCGGCGAGGTCCGGCCCGGTCACGAGACCGGCGAAGGCGGCGAGTTCGGCCGCGCCTTCCTCACCGTCTCGGAGCCCTGCGTGCTGTTCGACGGGCTGTGGCAGGTCGGCGAGCGCCATCAGGTGTGGATGAGCCATGGCGACAAGGTGACGCGGTTCGCGCCGGGCTTCCGCATCGTCGCGACCTCGGACGGCGCGCCCTTCGCGCTGATCGCGGACGACGAGCGCCGCTTCTACGGCACGCAATTCCATCCCGAGGTGGTGCACACGCCGGATGGCGCGCGGCTCATCGCCAATTTCGTGCGCCATGTCTGCGGCTGCGCGGGCGACTGGAGCATGGCCGAGTTCCGCGCCACCAAGATCCGCGAGATCCGCGAGCAGGTCGGCTCCGGCCGGGTGATCTGCGGCCTTTCGGGCGGCGTCGATTCGGCGGTGGCGGCGGTGCTGATCCATGAGGCGATCGGCGAGCAACTCACCTGCGTCTTCGTCGACCATGGCCTGATGCGGCTGGGCGAGGCGGAGCAGGTGGTGAGCCTGTTCAAGGGCCATTACAACATCCCGCTGGTGCATGTGGATGCGAGCGAGACATTCCTGGGCGGGCTCGCCGGCGTCACCGATCCGGAGGCCAAGCGCAAGTTCATCGGCAAGGCGTTCATCGACCTGTTCGAGGAGGAGGCCCGCAAGATCGGCGGCGCGGATTTCCTCGCGCAGGGCACGCTCTATCCGGACGTGATCGAGAGCGTGAGCTTCACCGGCGGGCCCTCGGTCACGATCAAGAGCCACCATAATGTCGGCGGCCTGCCCGAGCGGATGAACATGAAGCTGGTCGAGCCGCTGCGCGAGCTGTTCAAGGACGAGGTGCGCGAACTCGGGCGCGAGCTGGGCCTGCCGGACATCTTCGTGGGCCGTCACCCCTTCCCGGGGCCGGGCCTCGCCATCCGCATCCCGGGCGAAGTGACCAAGGAGCGCTGCGACATCCTGCGCAAGGCGGACGCGGTCTATCTGGACGAGATCCGCAGCGCCGGGCTCTATGATGCGATCTGGCAGGCCTTCGCGGTGCTGCTGCCGGTGCGCAGCGTGGGCGTGATGGGGGACGGGCGCACCTACGACAATGTGCTCGCCCTGCGCGCCGTGACCTCGACGGACGGCATGACGGCGGACATCTACCCCTTCGAATCCGCCTTCCTCAGCCGCGTCGCGACCCGCATCATCAACGAAGTGCAGGGCATCAACCGGGTGGTCTACGACTATACGTCCAAGCCCCCCGGCACGATTGAGTGGGAATGATTCAGGCCCATCCGAACGCCGCCGATGATACGCTAAAATTCCCACTAACACTATGATTTAAAATAATTTTTGATCCACTACCTATCGAGACCTATCGGTGGGTAGCAATCACAAGTACCGTCACGATTGACGGTGCTCGCTCATATTGATCACGGCCGTTTCAGAAAGTACCGTCACAAGAACTGAGGATCGTGACGGTACTTTTTCCAACGTAACGCACTGATAATGAAGTGTTTTAGGCGTCACGAACCTCCCAAAACCGCATGACGGTACTTTTCGGAGGCTGCGTGAACATGTTGACGGACGCTGCGCTTAAGGCGCTGAAACCAAAAAACAAAGTCTACAAGGTGTCAGACAGGGACGGCATGTATGTCCGTGTCACGCCGACGGGTCTGATCTCCTTCAGCCTGGATTACCGGCTGAATGGGCGGCGCGAGACCGTCTATCTCGGCAAATACGGACGTGACGGCATTTCGCTCGCACGGGCTCGCGAACTCTGCCTGGACGCCAAGCGCGCGGTCAGAGAAGCGGATACAGCGTCGACGGATCGGAGGGCCGCGGCATGATCCTCCTGACCACCATCCAGCGCGAGCAGCTCCTCGCCAATGGCCGCCAGAGCGATGTCGACCATGTCCCCGTGGTAAAATTCTTCAATCCGTTGGGTAGCGGCGTCTGGCTTGCCACCGAATTGGATCGCGACGGTGACATCCTGTTCGGCCTTGCCGATCTGGGGTTTCCAGAGCTTGGAAGCTGGAGCCTCGGCGAAATGCAGGCGGTCCGCTTGCCCTTTGACATGAGGATCGAGCGCGATCTGCACTTCACCGGCGATTTCCCGATCTCGGTCTGGGCTGACATGGCGCGGCGGCGGCTGGCTTCAGGATCCGGAGCTGCTCGACCGCCTGGCGGGCGAAAAGCTGAAAGCCGAAGCCGAGTCCATTGCGGCCGAAGGCTGGCAGTGGGTCGAGGTAGCGGTGACCTTTCCCTATGGCCACGACCACGGCCTGCGGGAACTCGAGGGCTCGGTCGCCGATC
>Ga0180219_1000581_pt1 | contig 28825 bp, 23 predicted proteins | sample eDN3rd30CBELigMG_FD_151338 | JGI IMG/M metagenome (GOLD analysis project Ga0180219, IMG submission 151338) | Enriched Miracle-Growth compost microbial communities from Emeryville, California, USA - eDNA 3rd pass 30_C BE-Lig MG (version 2)... ... | reverse complement strand
CGGCGAGACGCTCGAACAGGGTGATCGTCGTGTCGGTCATGTCAGGCTCCCTGCAGTGGGGTCGGTGGGGCGGGCGGTGCGACGACGGTGAGGTGGGCGAAGGCGAACGAGAACCGGCCCGATTCGGGAACGGCGAGCAGCACCGTCTCGCCGGGGGCGAAGCGCCCGTCGTGCCAGGCCTCCTCGAGGGCGATGAAGATGCTCGCCGCGCCGGTGTTGCCGCGGGTCTCGAGGTTCGAGAACCAGCGGTCGGTGTCGAGGGTTGGGATGCGGCGGCGCAGGGCATCGAACGCGACGTCGCGGAAGAGGTTCGTCGAGTAGTGGCACACGACGTGGTCGAGGTGCTGCACGTCGACCAGGCCGATGTCGACGAGCTGCTCGAACTGGGCGATGCCGGCCTGGGCGAGATCGTCGAGCATGCTGACGTCCTGCCGCAGCAGGAACATGCCGGCCGCGTCGGCGGCGGCGATGTCGCCGTCCTGCCAGGTGCCGCCGACGACCGGTCCCGAGCCGGTCATCCCGGCGCGCATGCAGACGTCGTGCTCGTGGGCGAGGGACACCTGCCGCACCCAGTCCACGCGCAGCGAGGGTTTGGTCGGGTGCGGCTGGAACTCGACGATGACCGCCCCTGCGCCGTCGGAGAGCATCCAGCGCAGGAAGTGGGCGTCCATGCCGGCCCGGATGCCGTCGTATCTGCGCTGGCGCAGGCTGCGACTGGGCAGCTCGGACGCGACGACCGCCGCCCGGGGGTGGTCGCCGAGCCGGATCTTGCTCACCGCGGCATCCAGCGCGGCGAGACTCGACGCGCAGACTCCGGATGCCGACAGCAGCTGCATCGGGCCACCACCGAGCCGGCCGTGGACCATCGAGGCGAAGCTCGGGACGAGGACGTCGCCCATCGTGGTGGCGCACGCGAGCATGCGCAGGTCGGAGGCGCCGATGCCGCGGTCGTCGAGCGCCGCGTGCAGCGCGCGGACCGCGAGCTGCTCGTTGAGCTCGGTGGGGTCACCCTTCTCGTCGAGCGCGTAATGCCGCTGGCGGATGCCGTTGGACTCGAGGATCCGGCGGCGGATGCGCTCGGTGACGGGGTCGTCGCCGCCCAGCCGCGCCGCGATGCCGTCGTTGTCGACCGGCTCGCCCGGCAGATACCGGCCGAAGCCCGTGAGGTATGCGATCGCCGTCGAGCCCATGGGACGACCCTAGGCCAGGGCAGGCAGGGCAGGGCAGGGCGGTGCGGTGGCAGACAATCCTGTCGCAGTAGAGTGACAGCTATCCACGGTCCGTCGAGCCCGCGTCAGCGTTGGGGATGCCGACAGGCGAGGACCGCGAACGCGAGGAGCGTGATGGCTGGGGCGCAGTCAATACTCGAGTCGTTGCGCGCGGCGCTGCTGCGCGGCGAGTACGCACCGCGGGAGCGACTGGTCGAGATCGAGCTCGCGACCGACTTCGACACGAGCCGGTTCATCGTCCGGAAGGCTCTCGTGCAGCTGGCCGCCGAAGGCCTGGTCGAGATCCAGCCGAACCGTGGCGCGCGCGTGCGCGAGATATCCGTCGACGAGGCCATCGGGCTCACCGAGGTGCGGGGGGTCCTGGAGGGTCTCGTGGCCCGCCGTGCGGCCGAGCGCGCGACGACCTCCGACGTCCGCCATCTTGCGGACATCGCCGCCAACATGCGCGAGGCGGTCAGCCGGTTCGAGGTCGTGCGCTATTCCGCCGTCAACGCCGAACTGCACACCACGCTCCGAGAGATCGCGGCGCACGCCCCCGCCACGAAGCTCCTCGAGCAGCTCAACGCGCAGATCGTTCAGCATCAGTTCGTGTTGGCGCTCGTGCCCGGTCGCCCGTCAGCAGCGCTGCAGGAGCATCTGGAGATCATCCGCGCGGTGAGCGATCGGGACCCCGACGCCGCAGAGAGTGCGATGCGGACCCACATCACGAACGTGATCGCGGCCCTCGATACGTTCCGTGACGGGGGCAGCGCCTCGCACACCGGCATCCGGGAACTCGCCCGCAAGGTCAGGCCCACCGCGCGACTGCGCTCCCCCGTCATCCTCCCCACCGCCACTCTGCGGTATGGCGACGAGTCCGAACGACAGCTGCTCGATCTGTATCTGCCGGAGGAGGCGGCGACGACGGGGCCGGTGCCACTGGTCATCTCAATCCACGGAGGCGCGTTCCTGATGGGCGATCGTTCATGGGAACTGGCCGCCCTACCCGATCTGCTCGCCGCGGGCTTCGCCGTGGCGTCGCTGGACTATCGGCTGTCCGACGAGGCGGTGTTCCCCGCCGCCGTGCACGACGTCAAGCGCGCCACGGCCTACCTGCGCGCCACCGCCAACCGGTGGAGTCTCGACCCGGAGTTCTTCGCCGTGTGGGGCCGTTCGGCCGGCGGCTACCTCTCGGCGATGCTGGGCGCGACCAACGATCTCGACTCCGAGTTCGACATCGCCGGGCAGGATGCCCGCGTGGCCGCCGTCATCGACTGGTACGGACCCTGCGACTTCGCAGCGATGGATGCCCAGTTCGCGGAGGTGCCGCCCACCGGCGACGGTCCACCCGTGCAGTCTCATGGCGATGCGGGCTCACCGGAGTCGAAGTTCCTCGGAGCCGCCGTCGACGAGTCGCCGGACCTGGTCGCGCGCGCCAACCCGATCACCCACCTCGCGCGGGCTCGGAATGTGCCGCCGCACTTCCTCGCAGGTGGTACGAATGACCGCCTCGTCCCGTACCAGCAGACGCTGATGCTGGCGGACGCGCTCCGGGCCCGCGGCGACAGTGTGGAGGTGCGGATCCTCGAGGATGCCAGTCACGCCGACCACCAGTTCGAAGTCGAGCTCGGTCACCAGGCGATCCAGTGGCTGCTGTCGTTACGAGTGGGAGCGTCGCGAGCCTGAGCCTGAGCCTGAGCCTGAGCCCGGACCTGACCGGCCAGCGACGCGATCGGCAGGATGCCGTCAGTCGGTGGGCGGTCGGCGCAGCTGCTTGACGTCGGTGCGCCGGTGCTTGGCCTGCAGGCGCCGCTCCTTTGCGCCACGACCGGGACGGGTCGCTCGGCGCGCGGGGGCAGGCGGTCGCAGAGCGTCCGCCACCAGGATGGAAAGCCGCTCCCGCGCGGCATCCCGGTTGCGCAGCTGTGCACGGTGCTCGGATGCAGTGATCGTGAGCACGCCACCCACGAGGCGAGAACTCAGGTGGTCGAGGATCCGCTCACGCTGCACCGCCGACAGCACCGCGGAACCGACCACATCCCAGACGAGCTCGACGCGAGAGTCGGCGGTGTTCACGCCCTGCCCACCCGGCCCGGAGGATCGGGAGAAGCGCCACGACAGCTCCGACTCGGGAATGGTGAGCACCGCCGAGATCCGCAGACCCGGACGGTGAGGAGCAGCCATGGTTCCATCATCCCGCGCGGCTCGACGCGGCTCCAGCGTGAAGCCCACGACTGGCCTTCCATCGAAAAAAAACCTCCCGGTCAGCGGCAATTTGACTTCCCTCAGGAAGCGGCTATGGTTCATCGGACCAGCGTCGACCGAGAAAGGGACAGGTGAGACGATGGCCGGCAAGACGCCGCGCGGCAACACCACGAAGAAGGAACCGAAGATGACGCTCAAGGAGAAGCGTGACGCCAAGCGCGAGAAGGCGGAGACAGGCTTCATCAAGCCACGCAAGGGCAGATGAGCCACACTGACGACGGAGTCAGTCGAGGGGCGCCCCAGGGTCTGTTGAGGATCCCGGGGCGCCCCCAGTGCGTCGCGGTAGCGAAGCTGAGTACCCGTGCCGCGTCGTCGCGTGCCTCCTTCGACGGCTCATCGGCAGGTCTGAGATGTCGTCCTCCGGTAGGGGTCTGGTTGATACCAGCGAGTGATGTGGAGCGGGATGCCCGCTTCGTAGCTTCGACCCATGGACGTCATCAACGACCTCGTTCTCCTGGCGGTGGCCTCGCCGTGGCTGTTGCCGGTCATGTTCGCGGTGGCGGTGATCGACGGCTTCTTCCCGCCCGTGCCGTCTGAGACGGTACTCGTGGCAGCGGTCGCGGTGGCCGCCTCGACCGGCGCATTCCCCGCAATCGCGCTGCTGTGCGTCGTCGCCGCTGTGGGCGCGACGATCGGGGACAACATCGCGTACGGCATCGGTCGCAAGGTCGGCACGACCCGGTTCCGATGGATGCGCGGACCCCGGGTCTCGGCGGCGTTCGCTCGCGCCGGCGCTGCGCTGGGCGATCGCGGCGCGCCGCTGATCCTCGGGGCGCGCTACATCCCGGTGGGGCGTGTGGCTGTGAACATGTCGGCGGGAGCGCTGCGCTACCCGTGGCGGCGGTTCCTGCCACTCAGCGGTATCGCTGCGATGAGCTGGGCGGTCTACAGTGCCGCGATCGGCCTCGTCGCCGGCCAGTGGCTGACGGATCAACCGCTGCTGAGCGCGGTCATCGGTGTCGTGTTCGCCGTGAGCATCGGCGTGATCATCGACCGCATCGCGGCGGTCCGACGACGGCGACGTGAGCTCGCGCCCACCCCGCAGATCACGGAACCCCGACCGCTGAGCCCGCATCACACGCGAGAGACCGAGAGACTGGTCGCATGACGACGGTCGAAGTGCCCCGCGAGGGCCGACAGCGACGGATGCTGTGGGTCCTCGTGCTCGGCGCGGCCGCCGTCGCACTTTTCAGCGTGCTCGTGCCGCTGCAAACGGTGTTCTACGGCACCCCGTTGCTGGTGGCGATGCCCCTGATCGCGGGGCTCAGCGTCGCGCCCCTGCTCGCGCTCGCCTACCCGCGGATCGCGATCGCGGTCTTCTGCGTCACCGCCGTGGCGCTGCCATTGGCGGCATCTCCGGAGCGCGATCCCGCCTGGCCGTGGCCGTGGTCGGTGCCCGCGCTGATCGCGTCGGCGCTGTTCGTCTTCGTGATCACCTTCCTCCGCGGCTGGCGCACCGGCATGGTGCCGTGGGCAGTCGTCACACTCGGAACGCTCACGATCCCTGTGCTCTCGACCGGCGTCGTCCCTGCTGAAGCATCGACGGCGAACCTCATCGTGACGGCATCGATCACCGGAGCCTCCTTCCTGGTCGCCGTGCTGCTGGAGAGTCGCATTCGCGTCGGCGCGGAGCTGAGCCGATCGGAGAAGCGCACCGAGGCAGAGCAGTCCCGGCGAGTGCTCATCGAGGAGCGCACCCGCATCGCCAGGGAGCTGCACGACGTCGTCGCCCACAGCATGTCCGTCATCCAGGTGCAGGCCTCCACCGCCCGCTATCGGATCGACGGACTTCCCGACTCGGCCGCGGCAGAGTTCGAGGACATCGCAGCGACGGCGCGCAGCTCGCTCACCGAGATGCGACGCCTGCTCGGTGTGCTCCGGACCGACGACCCGCAGAGCCCAGAACTGACCCCGCAGCAGGGCATCACCGACATCCCCGCGCTGGTCGACAGCATCCGTCGTGCCGGGGCGGACGCGAGCCTCTCGCTCGTTCCGCCGGCAACGCCGCCGTCTCAGGCTGTCCAGATCACCGCGTTTCGCATCGTGCAAGAGTCGCTCAGCAATGCTGTCCGACATGCGACGGGCGCCCCGATCAGGGTCGAGGTGAGCTCTTCCGACACGGCGATGATGGTCCGCGTGCACAATGACGCTTCGCCGGATGCCGGGGTTCGCGCCGCACACACCGCTACGCCGCCCGCATCCGGCGGTGGGCATGGGCTGCCGGGGATGCAGGAGCGTGTCACACTGCTGGCCGGAAGCCTGGCGGCGGGACCCGATCCCGCCGGAGGGTGGACTGTCACCGCCGTCCTCCCCACGACCGAAGACGTCAAGGAGTCCCCATGAGCATCACCGTGCTGATCGTCGACGACCAGGCGATGGTCCGCGCGGGGTTCGCCGCCCTTCTCGACGCGCAGGACGGCATCCGGGTCACGGGGCAGGCCGCCACGGGCAAGGAGGCCGTGACGTTGTCGGCACGGCTTGACCCGGACGTGATCCTGATGGATGTGCGGATGCCGGAGATGGACGGCATCGAGGCCGCGCGCCGCATCCTCGGCCCGGGATACCCCGCCGCGCACGTGCCGCGAGTGCTCATGCTCACGACCTTCGACATCGACGACTACGTGTACGACGCGTTGCAGGCCGGAGCCAGCGGCTTCCTTCTGAAGGACGCTCTCCCCGAGGAGCTGGTGCACGCCGTGAGGGTGGTCGCGGCGGGCGATGCGCTCCTGTCTCCCGGCATCACCCGGAGGATGATCGCCCAGTTCGCCGCACAGAAGCCCCGCGCGACGGCATCCGCGGCCGTGCTCTCCGAGCTCACCGATCGAGAGCGCGAGGTGCTCACCCTGCTCGGAAAGGGCCTGTCGAACACCGAGATCGCGCAGACGCTGTTCATCGCCGAGCAGACCGTGAAGACCCACGTGAGCAAGGTCCTCGCCAAGATCGGGGCGCGCGACCGCGTCCATGCCGTGATCTTCGCCTACGACGCCGGCCTGGCCGAGCCCGGCGCGAAGTGACGGCGTGAGCCTGGTACCGCCGTAGGGGGCCTATCGATACGGGCGGGTGATGTGGTTTCGCCCACCGCGTCCATACGTTCCTCGGAGACACCGAGGAGAACCCCATGGCCATCGTTCACGACCGCCCGCTTCGCAGACACCCGCACGCACCCACCGCATCGCGAAGGGACGCCGGCATCGACCTGATCCGTGCCGTCTGCGTCGCCGGGGTGATCGTCCTCCATGCGCTCATGGTCGGCGTCACGGTCGGAGCCGACGGCCCGAGCTTCTTCAACGCCGCAGAGGGGACGGCGTGGATCGCGCCACTGACGTTGCTGGTCCCGCTCATGCCGATGTTCTTCGTCATCGGAGGATTCTCCGGTCTCGTCGGATACCGGCGACTGCGCGAGCGCGGCGGGACAGCGATCGGGTTCATCGCCGCGCGCGTCCACCGACTGTTGGTCCCCGCCGTCATCGCGATCGCCCTGGCGGGAGTGGGACTCGCTGCTCTCGCTGCCGGCGGCATCCCTCCCGAGTTGATCGTGATCGCCGGGTTCCGATACAGCCAGCCGCTGTGGTTCCTCGCCGTATTCCTCGGGTGTCAGGCGCTGCTGCCCGCTCTCGCCGCGGCGCACGAGCGGGCGGGGATGCCGATGATCCTCGGTCTCTCCGGAGCAGCGACGCTCGTCGATGTCGTCCGCGGCATCACCGGCATCGAGGCGATCGGCATCCTCAACCTCGTCTTCGTCTGGCTCACGCTGCAGCAGCTCGGCTTCTTCCTCGCCGACGGCCGCATCGACGCCCTGTCTCGCCGGATGCGGACGCTGGGAGTGCTCGGCGCTGTGACACTGTTGACCGCCGGAATGGTCAGCGGCGTCTACTCGACCGACCTCATCGTGAACCAGACGCCCCCGACGGTGGTGCTGATCCTGGCGGGCGTCGCGCTCACCGGGGCCTTCTCGCTGCTCCGCGCGCCGATCACGGCGTTCAGCGCGCGCGGTCGTGTGGCACGGTTCATCGCGTTCGTCACGCCGCGCGCGATGACGATCTACTTCTGGCACATGCCGGTGCTGCTGACCATGGCGGGAGCCAGCGCACTTTTCGCTTCGTCCGGCCTGATCGCGCTTCCCGAGCCGTCCAGCACCGGCTGGTGGCTCACCCGCCCACTGTGGATCCTGGCTGCCCTGTTCGCCACGGCCGCCGTTGCGCGGGTCCTGGCCGGCGCCGAGGGGCGGCAGCTTCCGGTAGCCACGACGAGCGTGGCTCGGGCGGCGGCCGCGGTGACCGCGGGCACGGCGGGCATCGTGCTGCTGCTCGTCGCCGGCACGACGGTGGTCACGGCAGCGGTTGCGACCGGCCTGTTGTTGGTCGCGCTGACGCTCGTGAGCGCCGGGCGGTCGAAGATGCGCGACTTGTGCCGTCGCTGCCGGTTCGAGATCCAGACGAAGAAGAACTGTCCGCCGATCAGGCCCAGGATGATCAGGAGCGGCGCGGGCGAGATGCCGAGGATGTCGAACGGCGCCTGGCTCGTCGCAACCCACACGCCCCACGAGCTCAAAATGCGCCATCCGGATCAGACACAGACCTCGAGTGACTGAAAAAGAGAAAGCCCCTGATCGGGGCTTTACTGGCGGAGACGGAGGGATTTGAACCCTCGGTCCCCGTAAGGGGACTCCACCTTAGCAGGGTGGTGCACTAGGCCTGACTATGCGACGTCTCCAGGCATCCGGCCGTCGAAACGGCACGAACACGCTCAGCAATCATAACCGGTTCCGACACTGCCGCCGAACCAGCCAGCGCCCGGCATCCCGCCGACCCGAAACGTCAGTGCTGCGCCTTGGTGCAGGTGACATCGGCAGCGGTCTGCCCGGTGATGCTGCTGGGCAGCTCCACACCCGCGGCAGGCGTCTCCGACGCGCCAGGCGTGGCCGAAGCATCCGGGGTTTCAGATGCAGACGGCGTCGCGGTGGACGTGCTGCCCTTGTCCGCCTGGCCGACGACCTCGGTCCCGGAGCCACCGCTGGTGCCACCGGTCAGGATCAGCGGCTCGTTGTCCTCCAGCGCCTGGAACAGCACGTCCGCGGCATACGTGACAGGCACGACCCGCGAACCGTCCGCCGCGTACGCCGTCGGGTATTGGACGAACACGATGTCCGAGTAGTCCACGTCCTTCACGGCCATCGCGATCTGCACCATCCGCGTCGGGTTCGCCAGCGACTCGCTGAGCACCAGCTGCCCGTTCTTCACCTGCGAGATCGCCGTGTTCGCGAGATTCAGCAGCACCGACGGGTTCGCCAGCACGCCGTCCGACTGCAGCTTGCGCACCAGCGAGCTCATGAACTGCTGCTGGTTCGAGATGCGACCCAGGTCGGACCCGTCGCCGATGCCGTGCCGGATGCGCAGGAACTGCAGCGCCTCGACGCCCTCGAGCGTGTGCGTTCCCGCCGACAGCTTGAGCCCGGTGTGCGAATCGCTGATGTCCTCGGAGACACACACGTCCACACCGCCGATGGCGTCGGACATGTTGATCACGCCGGTCCACCGGATCGCACCGGCGAACTGGATGTCGACACCGGTCAACGACTCGACCGTCGCCACGGTGCAGGCCAGACCCCCATACCCGTACGACACGTTGATCATCTGCGCGCTCATCGCGGAGTACGAACCGCTGCCGTCCTCGCGCGGGCACGACGGAATCGGCACGATCATGTCACGCGGGAACGACACGACCGTCACCCGGCGCGGATTGTCGCTGATGTGGAGCAGCATCGTGACGTCGTTGCGCTCCCCGGCGGTCTTGCCCGACTTGCACGCGCTCGACAGCTCGGTGTTGGCGCCCTCGCACGAATCGGTGCCGACCAGCAGCAGGTTCACGCCACCCTCGATCTCACCGATCGTCGGAGGCAACTGCGTGTCATCGTCACCGATCGAGACACTCTGCGTGTCGAGCGCGCGCGCGGCATCCCACACATAGAACGCACCCACCGCACCCACGCTCACCACGACCACGGCGACGATCGCGCCGAGGACGGTCAGGATCTGCAGGAACGGATTCGGCGAACGAAGGATGCCGTGGCGTGCGACGGGCGTGCGTCGCTTGCCCGACGGGCGGGTGTTCTCGCTCACAGGCAACCTTTCATCAGCGGAGGGTGTGGGATTCGAACCCACGGGACATTGCTGCCCACCGGTTTTCAAGACCGGATCCTTCGGCCGCTCGGACAACCCTCCCGACCACGCCGCACGGCGGGTCGAACAGGGGCGAGTCTAGTCGAGGGAACCCGGGTCTATTTTCGCGGGGACGGCTGTACAGGGGCTGAATGCTACAGACGGCGGAGGATATCGGCGACGCCGCCCGCGTGGACGGATGCCGTGATCTCGCTCGCCTCGCTGCGAACCTCGTCCGGACCCTGCCCCATCGCGACCGCGCGCCCGCCGTGCTCCCGCGCCCAGCGGAACATCCCGACGTCATTGCGGCCATCGCCCATCACCAGCACGTGCTCCGGGTCGATACCCAGCCACACGCGCACCTTCTCCAGAGCGGTGGACTTGTCCACGCCCTGCGGCGCGATGTCCAGCCACGCCGACCAGCCCACGGCGTACGACACCTTGTTCAGCCCGATCCGCTCCACCAGCTCCACGAAGTCCTGATCGGTGTCCTCGGGCGAGACCACCACGACGCGGCACACCGGCTGGCCGACGAGCTCCTCGAACGACACCCGCTTCGCGCGGCTCAGATTCCAGTCGTCCATGTGGTCGGTGTACAGCCGGCGTCCGTCGGCCAACTCGACCATGTAGTGCGCGTCCGGCAGGTGTTCGCGCATCAAGTGCAGCACCTCGGTCGGGTCGAACGTCTCGACGTGGAACCGCTCATAGCGCGTCTCGTCGCCGAAATCACCGCCGACGCGCTTCATGACGACGGCGCCGTTCGAGCAGACCACGTACTCCGGCCCCATCTCGAGCACGTGCAGGATGCCGCGGGTGCCCTCCCAGGAACGTCCCGTGGCCAGCATGACCTCGTGCCCGGCCCGGTGGGCGTGCGCGATGGCATCCTCCACACCGGGGCTGAGGCTCTCGTCCTCCAACAGCACGGTGCCGTCCACGTCGAGCGCGATGAGCAGACGCGACGTGGGGACGGCCGGGTTCTCGGTGTCGGTCGCGATCTCCTCGACGAGCTCAGCGGCCTTCTCCGGCGGCACGACCTCAACAGAGCCCGTCGGCGGGAGGTGCGCGTCGCTCACGCGATGGGCTCCAGCACCTCGAGTCCACCGAGGTACGGGCGCAGCACCTCGGGCACCGCGACCGACCCATCGGCGCGCTGATGCGTCTCCAGCAGCGCGACGATCCACCGCGTGGTAGCCAGCGTGCCGTTCAGCGTTGCGACGTGCGTCGTCTTGCCGACTCCCCCACCCTCGAGCGCCGGGCGATGCCGGATGTCGAGGCGTCGCGCCTGGTACGTGGTGCAGTTCGACGTGCTGGTCAGCTCACGGTACGCGCCCTGCGTCGGCACCCAGGCCTCGACGTCGTACTTGCGCGCCGCGGACGATCCGAGATCGCCGGCAGCCACGTCGATGACCCGGTAGCTCAGCCCCAGGTCCTGCAGCATGGCCTCCTGCATCGCGACGAGGCGCAGGTGCTCCGCCTCGGCATCCTCCGGCGTCGTGTAGACGAACATCTCCAGCTTGTTGAACTGGTGCAGTCGGATGATGCCGCGGGTGTCCTTGCCGTACGACCCGGCCTCGCGGCGGTAGCAGGTCGACCAGCCGGCGTAGCGCTTCGCACCGGCGGACAGGTCGAGGATCTCCCCCATGTGATATCCGGCCAGCGGCACCTCGCTGGTGCCGACCAGGTAGAGGTCCTCGTCCTCCAGACGGTAGACCTCGTCGGCGTGCTGACCGAGGAATCCGGTGCCGCGCATGACCTCCGGACGGACGAGCGTCGGCGGGATCATCGGGATGAACCCGGCATCCAGCGCCCGCTGCAGACCCAGATTCATCAGCGCGATCTCCAGGCGCGCGCCAACCCCGGTCAGGAACGTGAAGCGCGCGCCGGAGACCTTCGCGCCGCGCTCCATGTCGATGGCGCCGAGCTTCTCGCCGAGGGCGAGGTGGTCGAGCGGCTCGAAGTCGAAAGCCGGGATCTCGCCGTGCGTGCGCAGCGTGACGAAGTCGTCCTCACCGCCGGCGGGCACACCGTCGATGACGATGTTCTCGAGCACCGCGAGCGCCTGCGTGGCAGCCTCTTCGGCCGCGGTCACCGCCTGCTGCGCCTGCTTCACCCGGTCGCTCAGCTGCTTGGCCTCCGCGACGAGCGCGGCCTTCTGATCCTTGGGCGCCGCGGCGACCGTCTTGCCGTGCGCGTTCTGCGCCGCGCGCAACTCCTCGAAGGCGGTGATGGCGGCGCGGCGCGCTCGGTCGGCGTCGAGCGCGGCATCCACCGTATCCGGCGACTCGCCGCGCGCCTCCTGCGAGCGCTTGACGATGTCCGGGTTGTCGCGGAGAAGAGCGAGATCGATCACCCGTCAATCCTAGAGTCGGGCAGGTCGCCTGCGCCGTCCGACCTGAATAACTCCTGCAGTTCCGCGCGCTTGCGCGCCTGCGGCGCGGGCGCGCCGCGTGATTCCGCGGCGCGGATCGACGGCGGGACCGCGTGCTGCCGGAGTTGTTCAGGTGCCGGCACCGTCACCGGCCGACTATGTTGTGACCATGCCCCCCGCCGCCGACGCCGCCACGCGCGCTGCGCTGGTCTACAACCCGACGAAAGTGGATGCCGGCGCCCTGCGCACGGCTGTTCAGGCGCTGTCGCACCAGGCGGGTTGGGGTGCTCCCCTGTTCTTCGAGACGACGGTCGACGACCTCGGCGACGGCGTCGCTCGCGAGGCGCTCGACCAGGGTGCGGCGGCGGTGCTGGTCGCCGGCGGCGACGGCACCGTGCGCGCGGTCAGCGAGGCCATGAGCGGTTCGGGCGTTCCACTGACGATCGTGCCGAGCGGCACCGGCAACCTCCTGGCCCGCAACCTGCGGCTGCCGCTCGACGACGCCGACGCGATGATCCGCGCGACGTTCGACGGCGACGCGCGCCCGATGGACGTCGGCTTCGCGAAGATGACCCGCGCCGACGGCACCTCCGAGGAGCGCGCCTTCGTCGTGATGGGCGGCATCGGACTGGATGCCGCAATGATCGCGAACACGAGCGGCGATCTGAAGAAGAAGGTCGGGTGGGTCGCGTACGTCGACGGCGCCGCCAAGTCGCTCATCGGCGCCAAGCCCTTCCCGGTCATCTACCAGGTCACCGGCCACCGCATGCACCGCGCGAAGGTGCAGAGCGTGCTGTTCGCCAACTGCGGGTCGCTGCCGGCAGGGCTGGAGCTGATCCCCGAGGCCTCGATCGCCGACGGGCAGCTCGACATCGCCGTCTTCCAGCCGAAGAACCCGCTGGGCTGGCTCCTGATCTGGCGGCGTGTCGCGTGGGACAACAGCGTGCTGCGCCGCTTCCGCGGCGGCCGCCGCATCGTCGCGCTGCGCACGGCCGACAACTCCGTGCGCTACGCGAAGGGCACCGGCATCGACGTGGCCGCCGCCGATGCCCGCCCCGTGCAGCTGGACGGCGACGAGTTCGGCGAAGCGACGCACGTCGCGGTCCACGTCGACAAGCACGCGCTCATCGTCAACGTTCCGGCCGGGCACGTCGCACCGGCACTGTGATCAGCCCTTGACCGCGCCGCCGAGCCCGGCGCCGTTGAGGAACAGCCGCTGGAACACCAGGAACAGCGCGATCGGGATCACCGTGGAGATCGCCAGCGCGGCGAGGAACACGTCCAGCTCGATGAACTGCTGCAGTTGCGGCAGCCGAACCGACAGGGGCTGCATCGCGGGATCCTTCAGCACGAGCAGCGGCCAGAGGAAGTCCTTCCACGCCGCGATGACCGCGAACACCGAGACGACTCCGATGATCGGCCGCGACATCGGCACGACGATCGACCAGAACAGCCGATAGGGCCCCGCTCCGTCCATGCGCGCCGCCTCGAACACCTCACGGGGCAGCGAGTCGAAGAACCGCATGACCAGCAGGACGTTGAACGCGTTCGCGCCGGCGGGCAGCCAGACCGCCCAGAACGTGTTGATCAGCGATTGCCCGAGCAGCGGCGGCTGCACGATCGTCAGATACAGCGGCACGAGGAGCACGATGGTCGGCACGAACATCGTCGCCAGGACGAGGCCGACGATGACCTTCCCATAGCGCGGCCGCAGCACGGAGAGCGCATAGCCGGCCGTCGTGGCGACGAGGATCTGCACGAACCACACCCCGAGCGCGATGATCACCGTGTTGAGGAAGTAGCGGTCGATCTCGACACGGGTCCACGCCTCGGCGATGTTGCCCCAGTCGATGCCGTTGGGCCAGAGCGCGAGCGGCTGCCGCAGCGTGTCCTGCGTCGGCGTGATCGCCGACTTGGCCAGCCACAGGATCGGCCCCAGCCCCACCACGATCAGCGAGATCAGCAGGATCAGATGAGTGATCCGCGTGGTCACACGGACGCGGCGACGACGCCAGTCGGCGACGGAGAGGATGCCGCGATCCTCGGCCTGCGGCTTCTCGCGGCGACGGGCGGGAGCAGCGTGCGCGGTGCCGGTCATGACGTGCTCCAGCTCTTGGTCAGTCGGAAGTAGATCGCCGAGAAGATCGCGAGAACGATCGCGAGCATGAGGCTCAGCGCGGTGGCCGCCCCATAGTCGCCGCCCAGACTGTTCTGGAACGCGTACTTGTAGATGAGCATCAGCACCGTCGTGGTGGAGTTCGCGGGGCCGCCGGCGGTGAGCAGGAAGGGCTCGAGGAACACCTGCGCGGTCCCGATGATCTGCAGGATGAAGGTGATCAGCAGCACGCCGCGCAGCTGCGGCAGCGTGACGTGCCACACCTTGCGCCAGACCCCGGCGCCGTCGACTTCGGCCGCGTCGTACAGCTCGGGGGCGACGCCGACGAGCGCCGCCAGATAGATGATGATGGTGCCGCCGGCGGCCGACCACGTCGCGAACAGGACGATCGACGGCATCGCGGTGGCCTGATCCTGCAGCCACGGGAAGGGCCCCGCGCCGAACCACCCGGCGATGGTGTTGAACACGCCGTTGGGCGAGGCGTCATAGAAGAACTTCCACAGCAGCGCACCGACCACCGGCGGCACGATCACCGGAAGGTAGGCCAGCGCGCTGTAGAGCCCACGCGCCCGGCGCACCTCACTCATCAGCACCGCCACCACGAGCGGGATCGGGTAACCCAGCAGGAGGGCGAGCACGGCGAACCACAGGGTGTTGGCGACCGCCTTGCCCAGCAGCGGATCGTTCAGCACCGTGGCGAAGTTGTCCCAGCCCACCCACTCCGCCGGGGCGATGAGGTTGGTCTGCTGGAAGGCCATGATCGCGGCATCCACGATCGGCTTCCACGAGAACAGCACGAAGCTGAACAGCAGCGGCAGCAGGAACACGAGGATGTGGGGGCCATCTCCCCGCACCCAGCCCCGCACTCCGCGCCGGTGTCGACGCGCTGGCGTCGCGGCCTCGATCGTGTCGATGGTCTCGGGAACAGGTGGCGGCGCCGTCGTCGGCGTCAGCTGGGTCATCTCGGGTGCTCCAGGTCCTCGGGGGCTCCAGTTCAGGGGTTCGGCCTTCCCGGGGCGATCACCTCGCCCCGGGAAGGCCCGGGTGTCAGGAGCCGGCCTTGGCGTACAGCGCGTCGGCCTGGGTCTGCACGTCGGCGAGCAGCGCGTCGATGTCGGCGTTCTCATCCGTGAGGACGGCCTGCACGACGGTGTCCAGCAGCGCGTAGACGTCCTGCGTCGCCACGCGCGGCTCGGCGATCAGCGGCTGGTCGAAGATGCGGTCGGTGTACGGCGCCATCTGGTCGACCGGCACGTTCACGAACGGTGCGATCCAGCTCTGGTAGGTCGCGAACTGCTCCTGGTCGAACACCGGCAGCTCGGGGGCGCCGACCGGCTGGTCGAGCGATGCGGCGAGCTCGGCCGTCTCGACGGCGGTGTCCTCATCGGCAAGCTTCGCCATGTAGTAGAAGTCGATCCACTTCACGGCAGCTTCCTGCTCGGCTGCGCTCGCCTTCGGGCTGACGGCCGCCAGCGTGCCGCCGCCGAGCAGGCCGGGGTCGGCCCCCTGCAGAGGCAGAACAGTCAGGCCGTAGTCGTCCGGGTTCAGCGCGTTCTGCGTCACGAGGTTGCCGTAGTTGCCGCCGCCCGAGACGTACATGCCGATGCGCCCGGACGCGAAGTCCTGGTTGATCGTGCCCCAGTCGTACAGGAAGTTCGCACCCATCGAGTTGTCTTCCCAGCGCAGGTCGTGCAGGTACTGGAGCACCTCGGCGACGGCCGGGTCGGTTGCGATGGTGGATGCCGTGGCATCCGCGTTCTCGGTGCGCCCGCCGAACGCGTTCACGAGGGTCGTCAGAATCCAGCCGCCGGTGTTGCCGCTGGTCATCGTCGCGTAGCCGGCCTCGCCGGTGGCGTCCGAGATCTTCTTCGCGGCATCCCGGATCTCATCCCACGTCGTCGGCGGGTTGTCGGGGTCGAGTCCGGCGGCCTCGAACAGGGTGCGGTTGTAGTGCAGGCCCTGGCCGTAGGCGGCGATCGGGATCGCCCACTGGCTGCCGTCCTCCGCCTGACCGGCCTGCGCGACGTTGGGGTTGAACTGGTCGGCGTAGGGCAGCTCGGCGACGTAGGACGAGATGTCGGCGATCTGCTTGTTCGCGATGAGCCCGCGGCCGTCGGTGAACGGGATCGTGAACACGTCGGGCAGCGTGCCGCCGGCGAGGTCGGTCGTGAAGGTCGGCGCGGTCCAGGTGTACTCCTGTGCCTCGACGGTGATGCCTTCGTTCGCCTTCTCGAACAGCTCGACGCGCGCGTCGAAGTTGTCGCGCGCCTCCTGCTCGAGGCCGGCGTCGATCGAGACGGTGATGGTCACCTTCTCGTCGTCGGATGCCGCGGGGTCGCCGCCGCCGGCGCAGCCGGCCAGCAGCGCGACGCTGCTCAGGAGTGCGACGCCGGAGACGGCGGCGCGAGTGGTGGGAGACGACATTGTCAGGTCCTTTCGTGCTGTGTGGTGTGGTGCAGGTTGTGTTGCGTGCTTCGAGGCGGTGCCGGAATCGACCCGGTCAGAGGTCGATCCAGACGGTGGTGTCGGGTGGCAGCGCGCCGTCCTCGAGCGGCGCGCTGCTGAGGAGCACCCCGCGATGGGCGGGGAGCGGGATCGGGACGGACCCGAGGTTCGTGAGGGATGCCGTGCGCTCGCCGCGGCGGAACGCGAGCACGTCGGCGCCGAGCTCGAGCCATTCCAGGCGGTCGTCGCCCAGGTCGGCGTTCGCGCGTCGCGCGGCGATGGCCGCGCGGTAGAGGTGGAGCGTCGAGTCGGGGTCGGCCTCCTCGGCGGCGACGGTGTACGGCGCCCAGTCCGTCGGCTGCGGCAGCCAGGTGTCGTGTGCGGCGTCCGTGCCGAATCCGTACGGCGGCTCGGACCCGCCCCAGGGCAGCGGGACGCGGCATCCGTCTCGCCCCGGATCCACTCCGCCGGAGCGGAAGTGCATCGGATCCTCGATGACCTCGCGCGGCAGCTCGACCTCGGGCAGGCCGAGCTCGTCGCCCTGATAGATGTACATGCTGCCGGGGAGAGCGGCGACCAGCAGCGCGGCGGCGCGCGCCCGGCGCAGACCGCGGGCGACGTCCGTGGGGGTGCCGAACCGCTTGCGGTCGAACGCGAAGCCCGAGTCGGCCCGCCCATACCGCGTCGCCGGGCGGGTCACATCGTGGTTGGCGAGCACCCAGGTCGCCGGTGCGCCGACCGGCTCATGCTCGGCGAGGGTGCGCTGGATCGAGGCGCGCATGCGGGTCGCGCTCCACGGCTGGGTCATGAAGTCGAAGTTGAACGCCGTGTGCATCTCGTCCGACCGCAGATAGCGGGCGAACCGCTCGGCATCGTCCAGCCAGACCTCGCCGACCAGGACGCGGCTGCCGTCGTACTCGTCGGCGACCGCGCGCCAGGACCGGTAGATGTCGTGCAGCTCGTCACGGTCGACGTGCGGGTGGCCGCCGGGGGCGAGGCGGGCAGGCGAGGCGGGCAGCTCCGGCAGGGCGGGGTCCTTCACCGGCAGCGCCGCGGAGTCGATGCGCACGCCGGCCACGCCGCGATCGAACCAGAACCGCAGGATGTCCTCGTGCTCGCGGCGCACGTCGGGGTGGTTCCAGTTCAGGTCGGGCTGCTCGGGGGTGAACAGGTGCAGGTACCACTCGCCAGGGGTGCCGTCGGGGTTCGTGGTCCGTGTCCAGGTGTCGCCCTGGAAGCTCGACACCCAGTGCGTCGGAATCCCGTCGCCGTTCGATCCGGTGCCCGGGTGGAACCAGAACCGCTCACGCGCGGGATCGCCCGGGGCAGCGGCGAGCGCCTCCTGGAACCAGGGATGCCGGTTGCTGACGTGGTTCGGGACGATGTCGATGATCGTGCGGATGCCGAGTTCGAGCGCCTCGCGGACGAGCAGCTCCGCCTCGTCCAGCGTGCCGAATCGGGGGTGGATCGCGCGGTAGTCCTCGACGTCGTAGCCGCCGTCGGCGAGTGGGCTGGCGTACCAGGGGTTGAACCAGATGGCGTCCACGCCGAGCGCCTTCAGGTACGGCAGGCGTGCACGCACGCCCGCCAGGTCGCCGGTGCCGTCGCCGTCGCCGTCCGCGAAGCTGCGCACGTACACCTGGTAGATCACCGCGGACCGCCACCAGAGCGGGTCGTCGATCGGGGGTGTCGGCGCTGTCGGCGCGGCCGCCTGCCGGCGGGTCTGGACCTCGGTGTCCACGGGGCTCCTCTTCGTGTCCGTCTGCCGGGTGTGCCCGGCGATGGCACGAATGTAGCGTTAACTACGAACGCGCGCAAGAACTAAACATGATCACGCAAAATTCGGGTTACGCAAGGGCGCGCAAGAATGCGCAAGCGGTCGGCGTGGCGTTGGCGCCGGTGGCGGCCGGCGTAGCCGGTGTGGCCGGGCGCGCCGGCCGGTTGGCCGGTCGGGTGAGCTCAGACCGCCAGGGGCGCAGTGGAACCGCGCAGCACGAGCTCGGGCTCGAAGAGCAGCTCGACGCCCGTGCTCACGCCGCTCTGGATCTGCGCCAGCAACAGCTCGATCACGGTGCGCCCCATCGGCTCGATGGGCTGGCGCACCGTGGTCAGCGGCGGCTCCGTGCAGCTCATGAGCGCGGAGTCATCGAAGCCGACCACGCTGATCTGCTGGGGCACGCGCAGCCCGGCGCGCCGCGCGGCGCGCACGGCCCCGAGCGCGAGGAGGTCGCTGGCGCACACGATCGCGGTGGCACCCGCGGCGATGAGCCGGGTTGCGCCCGCCTGTCCCGACTCGAGCGTGTACAGCCCGCGCACGACCAGGTCCTCGTCGAGCGGGTCGCCGAGCTCGGCGAGCACTCGCTGCGCCCCGGCGAGCTTGCGCTGCGACGGGACATGATCGGCCGGGCCCAGCAGCATCCCGATCCTGCGGTGGCCGAGCTGATGCAGGTGGGTCGCAGCCTGTTCACCCGCGGTGACGTCATCCGTCGACACCGTGGCGAAGTCGAGCCCGTCCATGCGGGCGTTGACGAGCACGGTCGGCAGATTCACCCGCTGCAGCCGCTCGTAGTGCTCGTGCGGGGCGTCGGTCTGGCTGTAGTTGCCGCCGAGGAAGATCACCCCGGAGACCTGCTGCTGCAGGAGCAGATCGACATAGTCCGACTCCGTGATGCCGCCGGCATTCTGCGTGCACAGCAGCGGGGTGTAGCCGCTCTGCGTGAGAGCGCCGCCGATGATCTCGGCGAGCGCAGGGAAGATCGGGTTGGTCAGCTCAGGCAGTACGAGCCCGACCAGGCGGGCACGCTCGCCGCGCAGCTTGGTCGGACGCTCGTAGCCCAGCACGTCGAGTGCGGTGAGAACCGCCTGTCGGGTGGAGTCCGAGACGCCGGGTTTGTCGTTGAGCACGCGGCTGACGGTCGCCTCGCTCACCCCGACCTTGCGGGCCACCTCCGCCAGACGCTTCGACATGGCGACAGTGTACGCAAGTGCTTGCAAGAGTGCGCAAGTCCTTGCGTGCGTCGCGCGTGGGTGGTCGGGGCGGAATGAGCGGATGCCGGTCGGCGTTGGCTCCCGTGATGACCACCGCAGATGCCCCCGCCGCTCCGACCACCCCCTCGCTCTCTGTTCTGGACCTTGTTCCCGTGCGCAGCGGACAGACCAGCGCGCAGGCGGTGACGGCATCCCTCGCTCTCGCCCAGCGCGCTGATGAGCTGGGCTATCAGCGCTACTGGTTCGCCGAGCACCACAACATGCCCGCCGTTGCCTCGACGACGCCGCCGGTGCTGGTCGCCGCAGCGGCGGCGCGGACGGCGCGCATCCGAGTCGGATCGGGCGGCGTCATGCTCCCGAACCACTCGCCGCTCGTGGTTGCCGAGCAGTTCGCCGCGCTCGAGGCGCTGGCTCCGGGTCGCATCGATCTCGGCCTCGGGCGCGCGCCGGGAAGCGATCCGGTGATCACGCAGCTGTTGCGCCAGTCCGGCACGACCAGCGACGTCGAGCGGTTCCCGCAGCATGTCAGCGACATCGTCTCGCTCATCTCGCCGGAGGGTGCGAGCGTGCGTTTCACCTCGGGCGGCACCTACGACGTGCACGCGACGCCGGCGGCGACCGGCGTGCCCGAGGTGTGGCTGCTCGGATCGAGCGACTACTCGGCGCAGCTGGCCGCGTCGCTGGGCCTGCCGTATGTGTTCGCGAACCACTTCTCCGGCGAGGGCCTCGAGCGGGCGCTGGAGTTGTATCGACAGGGATTCCAGCCCGGGGTGCTGGACGCTCCGCGGACGTTCCTGACCGCGAACGTGGTGGTCGCACCGACGGTGGAGGAGGCCGAGGCCCGCGCGCTGCCGCAGGCGCGCATGATGGCCCGGCTGCGCGGCAACCGTCCGCTCGTGCCGCTCGAGACCGTCGAGCAGGCGGCGACCGCCGAGGCCGTCGATCAGCTGGCCGCACCGCTGTGGGACGGCCTGCGCCGCCGGTGGTTCATCGGCACCGGCGACGAGGTGCGGTCACGGCTCGCGGCGTTCGCGGCCACGCATGGAGTCGACGAGGTCATGGTCTCCCCCGTGGCCGCCGCCCGCGACGACGAGCCGATGGATGCCGCGGCCGGCCGCATCCAGACCCTGGAGCTGCTGGTCGGCTGAGGCGGGTCGGGGTCCGGGTCGGGCCTGGGCGCTCGGTGCCCGATCACACCTTCAGCAGTCGCTTCGACACAGTCGCACCGGCACACACTGTGCCCGATCGACTGCTGAACGGCGCCAGGTCGGCGCTCGGTCGCGCCAAACTGCAGCAGATCCCGGCATCCCAAACACTTTGACGCGAGCGAACGAGCGCTCGCCCGCTCAGTCGCGCCGAAGTGCGCCGGAACGACCCCGGACGCAGCAGTTCGGCGCGAGCGAACGCACGCCGCGCGCTCAGCAGTCGCTCGGGCACAGTCGCACCGGCGAACACCGTGCTCAAGCGACTGCCGAACGGCGCCGGTCGGCGCTCACTCGCGCCGAACTGCATCAGATCCCGGCATCACGAACACTTTGACGCGAGCGAACCCGCGCTCGCCCACTCACTCGCGCCGAACTGCGCCGAAACGGCCCAGGCGCAGCACTTTGGCGCGAGCGAACGCGCGCTGCGCCCTCAGTCCTCGGGCTCGCCGGAGATCAGGCCGCGCAGCCAGTCACGCGCCTCGACGAACACGTCGTCGCTGTACCGGTCCTGATAGCGCACGACCTGACGATCCGCACGCGGATACGACCCCAGGTAGATCACCTTGGGCGAGAAGCGGCGCAGGCCGAGCAGGGCGTCGGCCATCCGCTCGTCCTCGACGTGCCCGTCGGCGTCGATCACGAACCGGTAGCGGCCCAGTTCGTCGCCGATCGGACGCGAGGCCAGCAGCGACAGGTTGATGCCCCGGGTCGCGAACTGCTCGAGCAGCTCGAGGAGGGCACCGGCATGGTCCTCGGGAAGTTCGACGATCAGCGACGTCTTGTCGGCACCGGTCGGCGCCGGCGGCGCCACGGTCCGCGCCACGAGCACGAAGCGGGTGACCGCGTTGGCGTTGTCGCCGATGCCCTCGGCGAGCAGTTCGAGATCGTAGTGCTCGAGGATGCTCGGCGGAGCGATCGCGGCATCCGCCTCGCTCACGCCGTCGACGATGCCGACGGCAGAGGCCACATTGCTGGCGGCGGGCAGGTGCGCATGCTCGGGCAGCTTCGCGGTGAGCCACTGCAGGCACTGCGCGTATGCGACCGGGTGCGCGGCGATCAGCGAGACGTCTTCGAGCCGTACGCCGGGGCGGGCCACGAGCACGAAGTTGACCGGCACCAGGTACTCGCCGACGATGCGCAGACCCGGGACGGTGGCCAGCGCATCCTGGGCCGTGGACACCCCGCCGTCGACGGAGTTCTCGATCGCGATCATCGCGGCATCCGAGCGTCCTTCGACGACATCTGCGAGCGCTTCGCCGACATTGCGGACGGGACGCCAGATCTGGTCGCGGGCCTCGGGCACCTGCGCGAGCGCGGCCTCGGTGAAGGTTCCCGCGGGCCCGAGGTAGCTGTAGGTACGGCGGACGGACGCGGAATCAAGGCTCACGGGGACCAAGCCTAGCCGCGCGTGCACAACTCAGTCTCGATGTATCGAGGATGCCGGAACCGCGCCCGCCGAGACCGCTCAGAATGAGTTGTGCACCGTCATCGACAGTGCGCCGCGGCGCCGCGCGGGGCAGACTGGGGGCATGACTCGTGCAGGACAGCCCGCTGAAGCCTCCGACCTGATCGACGTCGACGCACTGATCGGCGCCTACTACGACCTCAAGCCGGATGCCGGCGTGCCCGAGCAGCGCGTCGCGTTCGGCACCAGCGGGCATCGCGGCTCCTCGCTGACGACCAGCTTCAACGAGGACCACATCCTCGCCACGACGCAGGCGATCGTGGACTATCGGACGGCGCAGGGCATCACCGGCCCGCTGTTCCTCGGTCGCGACACCCACGGCCTGTCCCGGCCGGCGGAGCGCTCCGCCATCGAGGTGCTCGTCGCGAACGGTGTCGACGTACGGGTGGACTCCCGCGACTCGTGGGTGCCGACGCCTGCGCTCTCGCACGCGATCCTCACCTACAACCGCAGCCTGGAGCAGGCTCAGGGACCGGCTGCCGATAACGCCGACCGTGCCGACGGCATCGTGGTGACGCCGTCGCACAACCCGCCGCGCGACGGCGGCTTCAAGTACAACCCGCCGCACGGCGGCCCCGCCGACACCGACGCGACCGGTTGGATCGCCGACCGCGCGAACGCGCTCATCGCCGACGGGCTGAGCGGCGTGAAGCGCACCCGCTTCGCCGATCTGGACCGCACGACGCTCGGCACCTACGACTTCCGCGAGGCATACGTCGCGGATCTGGCGAACATCATCGACGTCGAGGCGATCCGGCGCGCGGGCGTGCGCATCGGCGCCGACCCGCTGGGCGGCGCGTCGGTGGAGTACTGGGCTCTGATCGCCGAGAAGTACGGTCTCGACCTGACGGTCGTCAACCCCGACGTCGACCCGACCTGGCGCTTCATGACCCTGGACTGGGACGAGAAGATCCGGATGGATCCGTCTTCGCCGTCGGCGATGGCGTCGCTCGTGGGCCGCCGCGACGAGTACGACATCCTGACCGGAAACGACGCGGATGCCGACCGCCACGGCATCGTGACCCCGGATGCCGGCCTGATGAACCCGAACCACTATCTCGCGGTGGCCATCGACTATCTGTACGCGCATCGGCCCGACTGGTCCGCGGATGCCGCGGTGGGCAAGACGCTCGTGTCGTCGATGATCATCGATCGGGTCGTCGCCTCCCTCGGCCGGAAGCTCCTCGAGGTGCCGGTCGGGTTCAAGTGGTTCGTTCCGGGACTGCTCGACGGGTCGGTCGCGTTCGGCGGAGAGGAGTCGGCGGGGGCGTCGTTCCTCCGGTTCGACGGCACGGTGTGGACCACCGACAAGGACGGCATCCTGCTGTGTCTGCTCGCTGCGGAGATCCTCGCCGTCACCGGGAAGACGCCGTCGCAACGGTACGCCGAGCTGGAGGCCGAGTTCGGCGCATCGGCGTATCAGCGGGTCGATGCCCCGGCATCCCCCGCACAGAAGGCTGCGCTCTCGAAGCTGTCGGGCGATGCTGTGACCGCGACCGAGCTGGCCGGCGAGCCGATCACGGCGAAGCTGTCGCACGCGCCCGGCAACGGCGCCGCGATCGGCGGGCTCAAGGTGCAGACCGAGCACGCCTGGTTCGCCGCGCGGCCGTCGGGCACCGAGGACGTGTACAAGCTGTACGCGGAGTCGCTGCGCGGCGAGGAGCACCTCCGGGAGGTGCAGGCCGAGGCCCGTTCCGTGGTCTCCGCCGCCCTCGGCGACGCCTGACCCGTCTGACGGCGCCACCCCTGGTCGTTGAGCGGAGCGCGGAGCGCGGAGACGAAACGCAGAGTCAGGTCAACGACCGGAGGCAGCCCGGCCGGAAGAGTCGGGGCGTTTCGTCTGCGGCGGCTCCGCCGCCTGCGCTCAACGACCGGCAGCACCGCACTGGTCGTTGAGCGGAGCGCGCAGCGCGAAGACGAAACGCAGAATCAGGTCATTGAGCCGCGAGCGCAGCGCCGGCGGCGCGCAGCCAGCGGGCGGGTTCGGCCAGTGCGGCACCACCGCTCCCGGCGAGTTCCGTGAGTGAGAGGGATGCCGCGAAGCCCGACACGTCGGCGTCCTCCGCGATGCGGCCGGCGACCAGAGCGATGGGCACCCCGGCATCCTGCGCCAGCTCGGCGACGAACGACGGGACCTTGCCCGCCGCGGACTGTCCGTCGAACGCCCCCTCACCCGTGATCACGAGATCGGCGTCCTGCGCGGCAGCGCGCAGCCCGACGAGTTCGGCGACCTCCGCTGACCCGGGCACCAGCGTGGCGCCCCACGCCAGCAGCCCGAACCCCGTGCCGCCGGCGGCCCCTGCGCCGGGTGCCGCGGGGTCGGCGGCCGATGCGACCCCGGGCGTCGAGACCACCCGTTCGTGCCGAGACCCACCGTCGTTGCGCTGCGACAACGGGTGGTCTGGACGCTCGGGGGTGGTCTCGGCGCCCGCACGCGCGGCGCCCGCCCGCTCGGCGCCCGCCCGCTCGGCGCCATCACCCCCGGATCGAGCCCCGACCAGCGCCGCAAACCGCGCGAGCGCGGCATCCGCCGCTCCGACCCCGTCAGCGTCGAGACCCTTCTGCGGTCCGAAAACTGCAGCCGCCCCGCGCGGGCCGAGCAGCGGGTTGGTCACATCGCTGAGCACCACGACCCCGCCGGGCGGCAGCGGCCGCAGGCCGGACAGGTCCACCGACGCCGCCGCCCGAAGGCCGCGCGCGCCGGGCGCGATCGGCTGCCCGTCGGCATCGACGACCCGCGCGCCGAGCGCGACGAGCGTCCCGGCGCCCCCGTCGGTCGACGCGCTCGATCCGATGCCCAGCACCAGCCGGTCCACGCCGTGATCGAGTGCGGCAGCGATCGCCTGGCCGAACCCTGTCGTTCCGGCATCCCACGGCAGGCGCGTGTCGCCCAGCAGCTCGATTCCGCTGGTCGACGCCAGCTCGACCACGCCCGTGCCATCCGGCAGCAGCAGCCAGTCGGCTGTGACCGGTCGCCCGTGCGGGCCGGTCACCGTCACCGGCATGCGCTGCGCGCCGGGAACGGCCGCAGCGAACGCATCGACCGTGCCCTCTCCCCCGTCGGCCATCGGCCGCGCGAAGATCTCGGCTCCCGGGTCGACCTCGCTCCAGCCCTCGGCGACGGCTGCGACGGCATCCGCGGCCCCGATCGATCCCTTGAAGCTGTCCAGCGCCAGCACCACACGCGTCATGGCCCGCACATCTCCTTCGACGCGTCACGTGCCCGAGCCGCAGCACTCGGCCCGGCAGCGCGCCGCGACCTGAACAACTCCTGCAGTCTTGCGCCGGCGAACGCCCCGACCCCCGGAATCACGCGGGCGCGGCGACCACGCGCCGCCGACCTGCAGGAGTTGTTCAGGTGGATCACGATCGCGGAGGTGTCGAGTCGCGCAGCAGCACCTCGAGGCGCAGCGCGGCCGGGTCCTGCTCCCACTCCGGGTCGACCGCCGCGCGCAGCGCCTCATAGCCGACGTCTTCGAGCGGAACACGCACCGTGGTCAGCGCCGGTGTGACGTCACGGCCGGTGGGGATGTCGTCGAAGCCGCACAGTGCGACGTCCTCGCCGACGATGCGACCGGCCTCGCGCAGCGCGCTCAGCGCGCCGATCGCCACGACGTCGCTGATGCCGAAGACGACGGTGCCGGGCTCGACGCCATCGGCGAGCGCCAGCGCCATCAGCTCAGTGCCCGCCTCGCGGGTGAAGGTGCCGCGGTAGACGCGCGGCTCGTCCCCGCCTGCGGCGGTGAAGCCTTCGGTGAACCCGGCGAGGCGCGCATCGCTGGTGAGCACGCCCTCGCCGGCGGCCAGCACGACGGCGGACCGGTAGCCGCGCTGCGCGAGTGCTGCCCCCAGCGCCTCCGCGCCGCCGCGGTTGTCGATCTCCACCGCGCGCACGTCATCGGCGCCGACGCCGAGCGCGACGATGCGTCCGCCGTTGCCGCGCACCAGCGACAGCTCGCGCTGCAGCTCCGGGGCGATCTCGTGCGACGGCCGCGACGCGGCCAGGATCACGCCGCGAGGGCGCTGCCCGCGCAGTGCGCGCACCAGCCGCAGCTCCCGGTCGTCGTCACGCTCGGTGATGGCGATCGTGACGACGAGGCCGGCCTCGTCGGCGCCGCGGGCGACACCCGAGGCGAGTTCGCCGAAGTACGGGTCGGCGATGTCGGCGACGAGCAGGGCGATCACTGCCGACGTGCCGCGCGCGGTCGCCTGTGCGGACAGGTTCGCGGTGTATCCGAGATGCTCGGCGGCAGCCTCGACACGCTCGCGATACGAGTCGGCGACCTTGCGGGTCGACCCGTTCAGCGCGCGGGATGCCGTGGCGAGCGAGACACCGGCCTCGCGCGCCACGTCGTCGAGGGTGACGGATCCAGATCGGGACATGTCGGCAGCGTCGCTCACCTTCGTGATTCTAGGCGCGCAGGTACGGCGAGACCGCGCGCGCGAAGCCGGCGGCGGTGCGCCGCACCGCCTCGAGGGGCTCGGTCGCCCACACCTGCTCGTTGAAGATCTCGACCTCGATGTCGCGGTCGTACCCGCTCGCGATGACCGTCTCGGTCATCGGGCCGAAGTCGATCACGCCGTCGCCCGGGTAGTGCCGGCCCAGCAGCACGTCGGCCGGCAGCGGGGTCTTCCAGTCGCAGACCTGGTACGTCGCGATGCGTCCCTCGCGTCCGGCACGGGTGATGGATGCCAGGACATCGGGGTCCCAGAAGATGTGGAACGTGTCGACGGTCACACCGACGACCTCGGGAGCGAAGTCGGCCGCGATGTCCAGCGCCTGCCCGAGGGTCGAGACCACACATCGGTCGGTCGCGTACATCGGATGCAGCGGCTCGAGGGACAGCGTGACGCCGGCCGCCTGCGCGTGCGGAGCGAGTTCGCCGATCGCATCCCGGACACGCTCGCGCGCGCCGATGAGGTCCCGCGATCCGTCCGGCAGGCCGCCGGCGACGAGCACGAGCACCGCGTGCGATCCCGGTGCCCCGGCGGCGGCCAGGGTCGCCGCCTCCTCGATCGCGAGCAGGTTGTCGTCGATGGAGGCGCGTCGGGCCGGGCCCTCCGGCATCGTGAAGAAACCGGAGCGGCAGTGCGTCGAGAACCGCAGACCGGAGTCGGCCAGCATCTTCGCCGCGGTGGCCAGTCCCACTTCCTGCACCGGCTCGCGCCACAGTCCGATGGCCTGCACGCCCGCGTCGGTCGTCGCGCGCAGCGCGGTGGCGAGATCGGCGTGCTTGATCGTGCCCTGGTTGATCGACAGCCGCGGGTGCGGGGTGACCGCCCCCGGTCCCTGTGGTTCGACGAGCTCACCAACCGAGTGCGGGGTCACAGTTCCACTCCGTTCAGTCGCAGCATGCCGTGCCAGCGCTGCTGCGCGAGCTCCGGCTGTTCGAAGGCCTTCGCGGCATTGGCCAGCTCCACGATGCGGGACAGGTGGGGCAGGCTGCGCGCGGAGTGCAGACCGCCGACCATCTGGAACGCGGCCTGGTGGCCGTTCAGCCAGGCCAGGAACGCGACACCGGTCTTGTAGTAGAACGTGGGCGCGGCGAAGACCTGACGGCTCAGCGCCTCGGTCGGCGCCAGGATCTCGAGGTAGCGAGCGGGATCGCCGGCATCGAGAGCCTGGATCGCGGCCGACGCGACCGGAGTGATGGCGGCGAAGGCGCCGAGGAGCGCGTCGGAGTAGCCGCGGGCGTCGGGGCGTTTCGTCTCGGCGCTGCGCGCCTCGCTCAACGACCGAGGCGACCCGGAGTCACCAACAGACGATCCACCGATGAGGGACACGTAGTTGAAGTCGTCGCCGGTGAACATGCGCACCGATTCGGGCAGTCGCTCGCGCACCGAAATCTCCGACTCGGCGTTGAGCAGGCTCATCTTGACGCCCGCGACCTTGTCGACGTTCTCGGCGATGATCTCCAGCAGCACCTCGGATGCCGCACGCCAGTCCGTCGACGCGCCTGTACTGGGCTTCGTCGAAGTGAAGTAGCCCTCGAGCTGGGGGTCGAAAGCCGTTCCCAGCCAGTGCAGCACCACCGGGGTCGTGGCCGCCTGCAGCACCTCGCGGTACACGCGCCGATAGTCGTCAGCCCCCGCAGCGACCCGGGCCAGGTGGCGCGAGGCCATCAGCACCGGGCCGGCGCCCTGCTCCTCGGTGAAGTGCAGCTGCTCGGTGTACGCGTCGATCACCTGATCGATCGAGATGACATCGGCATCCACGTGGTCGGTGTTGACGCCGACGACGACCGAGCCGCCTTCCTCGCGCGCGACCTCGGCCGATCGGGCGATCAGCTCCCGGGTTGCCGCGGCGTCAAGTCCCATGTTGCGCTGCGCGGTGTCCATGGCGTCGGCGACGCCCAGACCCCACGAGTACACGTTGCGGCGGAACGCGAGCGTGGCGTCCCAGTCCACGACCGCCGGCTGCCCGGGAGTGTTGTCCGCCCAGGTCACCGGCACCACGTGCGCCGCGGCGTACGCGACGCGACTGCGCAGCGGCTCGGTCGGCCGCGTGTACCCGGACGTCTCGACGAGGTCGGCGCGGGTGAGCGCGCCGTCCTCGCCGAGCAGAGTCAGCTGCGTCATGGCCTCGTCCTCAGTCCAGTGCCAGCGT
>Ga0180219_1000579_pt1 | contig 28872 bp, 25 predicted proteins | sample eDN3rd30CBELigMG_FD_151338 | JGI IMG/M metagenome (GOLD analysis project Ga0180219, IMG submission 151338) | Enriched Miracle-Growth compost microbial communities from Emeryville, California, USA - eDNA 3rd pass 30_C BE-Lig MG (version 2)... ... | reverse complement strand
CCTTCGCGTTTCAGCCGGTCGATCGTCTGGTAGAGGCTGGCGCGCTGGGTGACATTGATCACCTCGTCCTTGCCGCGCTCCTTGATCAGCCGCTGCATGCGATAGGGGTGCGTGGGCGCCTCGTACAGCATGGCGAGGGCGGCGAGCGCGATGGGGGAGCGTTTGGGTGGCTTTTTCATAGTCATAAATATACTAGTTATTTTATGACTATTCAAGTCTCCTTCGCTGAAGCTTCGGAGACCAGGGCCTCAGAGCATATCCGAAAAGATCGTGATCCAGCGCCGCAGGAAGGGTGCGGGCAGAATTTTGCTTTTGAATTGAGAAGGATGAGGTCCTGCGAAGCGCCCTTCTTCACCAAGGCCACGACGGGCATCTGGCTTCGAATTGAACTGGACGGAAGTCCTGCGAAGCGCGCAGCGCGAAGCAGGATGGTGCCCCTGGCCGGAATCGAACCAGCACTCCTTGCGGAACTCGATTTTGAGTCGAGCGCGTCTACCAGTTCCGCCACAGGGGCCGCGCGTGGGAGAAAAACCCCTTGCAGCGGCGCGGATCATAGCCAGCGAAGGCGGCGGGTCAACCGCGATTGCGGCCTGTCACACATTATTCGGGCGGATTATTCGAGAAATCAGCGCGGGAAGGCAAAACAGGCCCCAGCCCGCTTGTCGGCGCGCCCGCCTTCATGTTATGCGCGCGGCTCGACCGGGCGGCAGCGTCCAACCACGGAGAGGTGGCAGAGTGGTCGAATGCACCGCACTCGAAATGCGGCATGGGTGCAAGCTCATCGGGGGTTCGAATCCCTCCCTCTCCGCCATCAAGTTCTAGTGTAGATGAAGGTGGTTGGGGCGTAGAATCGGCGTCCGCGCCAGCCAAGCGTCGCCCGGTTCAGGCCGAGCCACGCATCTTGTCGGGCTCGCCGAACCATCGCGATGCCGCTTGAACAGCCTGCTCAAGGTCGCGAGCCTCCTCGGTGGCCCAGGCGACGATGCCATCGGGGCGCGCAAGCACAGCGCTCAAGCCCAACCGTTCCTTGGCGTCACTGGCGACATAACTGATCCGGTCGCCCCAGTGGCCTGCAAGCGCCTCAAGCGGCGCACCGGCGTCAAAGTCCAGGAGCAGGCCTTTACCCGTCTTAAAGAATTCGCCGATTTTCCTTCCGTCGGCGAGTTCGAAATCAGGGACGCTGCGGCCCACCAGCGAGTGGCTGCCACCGAGATCGTAGCGAAGGGAGATAGCCCACACGCGCTCGGCGAAATAGGTCGCGCCGTCGCGCGTGGCGATCAGATCGCGAACGATGGCTTCGAGCGCCCGCGAACTCCGGCTTGGCCGCATGATCGCAACCTGGGCGCGCGACCAATCGAGAACGGCCGCCCCTACGGGATGACGTTCGACGAAATAGCTGTCGAGCAGTCCGGTCGGCGCATCGCCCCGAATGGTGGCGGCCAGCTTCCAGCCGAGGTTCATTGCGTCGCCGAGCCCGAGATTGAGACCCTGGCCGCCCAGGGGCGAATGGATATGCGCGGCGTCGCCGGCGAGCAGCACCCGCCCCCTCCGATAGGCCGTTGCCTGGCAGGCGCGATCCGTCCAGGTGGTGGCGAGCTTGAGCGCTGTCAACGTAACATCGATGCCGGAGACACGGCGCAGGACGCCCTGCACATGCTCAAGGGTGATCGGCTGGGTCCGGTGGAAAGTGCCGCTGTCGAAGTCGGCCATGGCGATCGTCCCAGGCCGGGCGTAGCTGTATATGCCGTCGGGCGCGTAATGCAGACCCGGCTGAAGCTGGTCTGGATCGGCGATTTCGACCTCGACGGAATAACCGGTGAACTCGGGGTCGGTGCCAACGAATTCGAAGCCAGCGATCCTGCGCACCGCGCTGCGCCCGCCATCACAGCCGATGAGCCAGCATCCGTGAAAGGTCTCGCTGCCCGCACGAACGATCACGCCTTCGTCCGATTGATCAAAGCCGTCCACGGCGAAGCCGCGCCGGATCTTCACTCCCATCATATCGGCCCGGGCGGCCAGGACGGATTCGAGAGACTCCATATAGACTGCCATGCGGGGGCCGGCAGGGCTCGGCAGACGCCAAGACCATTTCGAGGCGTCGATATCGTCATGGAAGAACTGGATGCCGGCGAAATGACCGGCGGGCCTGCGCGACTGTTGCGCTTGGGCCCAATGCGGAGCGGCGATGTCGCCCTGTTGACCTCGCCGGTAGAAGGTTTCGATGAGGGGGCTGGTGGCCGACATCCCGTGAATGTCGTCCAGCAACCCGCGACGATAAAAGGCCTCGAGACTGGGCGCCGAAAGGCCTCGCAGGCCGAACGGAGGCCCCTTCAACGGGGAGCTTGGGTCTTCAGCCTGTTCCAACACCAGGACCGAAAGGCCATCAAGGCGCAGTTCGCAGGCGAGAAACAGGCCGACGGGGCCGGCTCCGGCGATCACAACATCATAGGTCACGGGCATGTCCGTCAAGCTGCTTGCATCCGGGTTGCACGGCGTCTTCTCGGTTCCGCCCAAGCGCGCCCGTGAAGAAATCGACGAGGCTGAAGGGGGCACGGTCATCGAGGAGAAGCCCCAGGATCTGGTGCGCGTCCACAGCGGCTGACTCGCTGCGTGGGAACATCGTCGTTTCATAGGCGGCGAGCGCCGCTTCCATATCGCCAGGGTGCGCGGCGATTGCCGCCCCGAGTTCAGCGCCATCGAGCATCGCGAGATTCGCGCCCTCTCCGGCAGGCGGTGCCAGATGCGCGGCGTCTCCGAGAAGAGTCACCCCCGGCACGCGGCTCCATCGGTGTGAGGCCGGAAGGGTGTGAAGCATACGCAGAACCGGCGCGGCCTCGGCGTCTGTGATCAGCGCTGTGAGCGACGGCGCCCATCCCTGGAACTCAGCCGCGATTTTTGCCGTCGCGACGGCAGCGTCGTCGAAGTCGATGGCAGAGAACCATGGGGCAGGGCGTCTCAGGGCGATGTACGCGTGAAGAACGTTCCCGGCCTCGCGATGGGCGAAAATCGCCTGTCCCGGCGCGGGCGCGGCCATGCTGCCGTCGCCGACCGCTTCGGCCGCCTTGGTATGCCGCGCGTCGACGTCGTATAAGTATGTTTCGATGAACGACGTGCCGACATATTCGGGCTCCGCCCTGGAAAGCAACAGCCTGATCTTCGACCAGGCGCCGTCTGCTCCGACGAGGAGGCGACTGGCGATGACCGACCCGTCGGCGAAGGTCAGCTCGTGCCGACCGCTGCCGAGTGCTGCGACGCTGCTGAGTTTCTTTCCCCAGCGGATCGTATCCTGCGGCAGGGAGTTGAGGAGGATGCGCCGCAGATCACCCCGAAGGACTTCGGGTCGCCCGCCCGCACCGTTGTCGGGCTCCTCAAGCAGAACCTTGCCATGCCGGTCGAGGACACGCGAGGCCTGGGCCCCCTCATGGATGATGGCGCGGAACTCGTCGATGAGCCCGGCCGCTGCGAGCGCAACCTGCCCGTCATGCTCGTGGATGTCGAGTTGGCCGCCTTGCGTCCGGGCTTCCGGTGAGGGCTCTGCTTCGTAGATCGTCGCGGGAATCCCATGGACATGAAGGACACGCGCAAGAACAAGGCCGCCGAGACCCGCGCCGACAATCGTTACAGGGGTCATCGACAGGCTCCGTTGGTGAGTGGACTGGAACATCGTTCCATTGATATTTATTGGAACATTGTTCCAGCCGTGTCAAGCTGGGCGTTATGACAACGAGGATTCGGACCGGACGGCGCGCAGATGCACTCTCGAAGACGCGGATCGTAGAGGCTGCCATCGAGATCCTCGACAACGGCGGCGAGGATGTCCTGACGTTTCGCGCGCTCGCGGCGCGCCTCGCGACCGGGAGCGGAGCGATTTACTGGCATGTCGCCGACAAGAACGATCTGCTTGCGGCGGCCACGGACCATATTGTCGCCAGTGTCATGGCTGATGCGGTGAGAGGATCGAGTCCACAGGACGTGATCCGCACCATGGCCCTGGGCCTGTTCGATGCCATCCACACCCACCCTTGGGTTGGGGGGCAGCTTTCCCGGAATCCATGGCAATATGCGGTCTTGCGAATGCTCGAGGGCATTGGCCGTCAGGTTCAGGCGCTTGGCGTCCCTGAGCACGCGCAATTCAACGCCACCACGGCGCTCATGAGCTTCATCCTCGGCCTCGCCGGCCAGTACGCCGCTGGCGCCCGCCTCTTCCCGCACAACACGGACAGGAAAGAGATCCGGAAAGCGGTCCTTGAGACCGTCGCCGAGAAATGGATGCGGCTCGATCCGGCAGAGCACTCATTTGTGCGGCAAGTGGCGAAGATGCTGCCCGAGCATGATGACCGCGAGCAATTTCTTGCCGGCATCGACCTCATCCTGGCCGGCATAGAAAGCATCCGCTAGAGCATTTTCGAGCCAAGTGGCTGCCGGTTCGCATGAAGAAAATGCGTTAAAATAAAAAGCTAGAGCTCGGTTCTGATTCTATCAGAACCGAAAAAGCTCTAGGCGCTGTTCACCCCGAATGGCGTTCCGCCATGTAGCGCCCCGGCGAAGTACCGAGTACCTTGCGGAACATCGTCACAAAGCTCGGCACGCTCTCGTAGCCGAGATCGGCCGCGACCTGCTGGATCGATGCGCCCCCGGCCAGCCACTTCACGGCGAGGATCACGCTGAGTTGCTGGCGCCAGCGTCCGAAGCTCATGCCCGTCTCCCGGTTGATGATCCGGCCTAACGTCCGCGCGCTCAGCCCTGCTTTCTCCGCCCAAACGTCGAGCGTCCCCCGATCTGCCGGTGAGGCCATCATCCGGTCGATGATCCGGCGAAGGCGTGGGTCGGCCGGCATCGGCAGATGCAGATCTTCGCCCTTCGCCGCCGCCAGTTCGTCGAGCAGCACCGCCATCAATCGCGAGTTCGCGCCGCCCTCCTCGTAGAGCAGGGGCAGATTGGCGGAGCGAATCAGGAGTTCGCGCAGCAACGGCGTCACCGAGACGGCGCGGCACGCCGTAGGCAGGCCCGCGCCGATGCCGGAAGCGATGAAAGCACCGTAGCCTTCCAGTGCGCCCGTCACCTTGATGGCGTGCAGCGCTCCACCCGGTATCCACACGGCGCTGCGCGGTGGCACAATCCACAGGCCGCCTTCGACCTCGCAGCTCAGCGCGCCGCGCTGGACGAGCAGGATTTGGCTCTTGGCATGGAAGTGCGGTTCCAGCTCGAAATCGCCGAAGGTTTCGGATGCGAAGCCGTAGATGACGACCGGACGGGGCACATCGTCCGGCTCGACCCAATCCGATTCGTCCGAGAGATCGTTCAGAAGCGGCACGACTGGCAATCGGACATGATGGCGATATTGAATAACATTCTGTCTGACCTTCGAAATGACGCCAAGCTCGGTTCCCTGTACCAGCTTGTCATCAGCCGGTCGAGGCCGATCGGCTCATGATCGGGAAGGAACCAGCATGAACACGTTGACCAGCGGGCGCATCGCCCAACTTCTGACCCAGCTTCATCGGGATGCCGAAGCGGCGGATGGCGAATTGATGAAAGAGGTCGTCGCCGGCATGGAAGCCTCCGGCGGCACGATCGAGCAACTCGCGGCGCAGATGATCGCCGATGAACGTGCCGACTACCGGCGAGTTTATAGCGGCCACGCCGCACATTTTCTGTCCGTATCGCCCGGGTATGGCCGCTTTCTCTACGCCATCGCGCGTGCCTGCAAAGCGTCGCGGATCGTGGAGTTCGGCACCTCCATGGGCGTCTCCACTATCTATCTCGCCGCCGCGCTGCGCGACAATGGCGGCGGCCGGCTCATCGGCTCCGAGTTGGAGCCGGCGAAGGTGGCACGGGCACGGGCGCATCTCGATGCCGCCGGACTCGCCGATCTGGTGGACATTCGGCAAGGCGACGCGCTGGAGACACTCAAGGATGTCGGCGGCGAAGCCGATCTGGCGCTGATCGACGGTGCCTGGTCGCTCTACCTGCCGGTGCTCAAGCTGATCGAGCCCCAGTTGAAGGCCGGCGCGGTGATCCTCGGCGAGAACGCCTTCGCGACAGACTATCTGGATTACGTCCGCGATCCCGAGAACGGCTACGTCTCGCAGTCTCTCCCCCTCGACGAAGGGCGTGGCAACGAGTTCACCGTGAAGGTCGCATGATGAATCGCGGCGTGGCCGCCATCCTTCGCCCTGACGGGCTTGGGGTGGCAGGCCACGGAGCCCGCCAGGGCGAAAGGTGTCTCCCGAAGCTCCGAAGGAGCGCGGGAGACTGATGCCATGGGGTACGTCTATTTTCTCGAGCTCCGCAGCGATGACATATAGGTCGGCTCGACGAACGATCTACGTCGCCGCGTCAAGTCGCGCCAGGACGGGCATGTCCTTTCCACGAGATCCGAATTGCCCGCGACTCTCAGATCTCATGTTGCTGTAGAGATGGAAACTCTCGCTCGCTCGCTTGGACGATGCTATCCCGTTGGTGCTGCGCTGGTTGAACGATGACATCAGGGAGCAGGTCGGCCCTGGGCCTTATATGCAATACTATCTTGGCGAGATGGATAAACGGAAGATTCCGCATCCGGCCCAGCCGTAGCGCGCTTCAGGTTCCCGGCCAATTGCCGAGCTGCGGGTTCCGGCAGATCCCACGCATGCGCGAGCCTCGTTGACAGAGAGACCCGCGTCGGTCATCAATCTCGTCAGTGCGCATCTGGAGCGCCACCTGTCCGCGGCAAGGGAGTTTCTCCCGTCCAGTCAATCTCATCTTGCGAACCCTTCTTCCGGCCTTTCGTAAGCGGACATGAGGCGAATGGAAGGAAGGTTTTTCATGAGCCGTACCCTCACGTTCCGCACGACTGTCGATAGCCTGCGCAAGGAAGCCAAGCGCTGGCTCAAGGCGCTTCGCAGCGCGGAGCCCAAAGCCGTCGCGCGTTTCCGCGCCGCCTGGCCCGATGGTCCCGCCGAGCCGGTGTTGCGTCATGTCCAGCAGGCGCTGGCGCGAGACTATGGTTGCGCAAGCTGGGTCGCACTCAAGGAGGACGTGGCGTTCCTCTCGCGTACCGGCAGACATGCGGACCGTGTCGCGCAACTGCTGGGTGATCACTGGGATCGGGATACACCGCTGAGCCGTCGCATCCTCGATCGCTATCCGGCCGTCGCGCGCGACAGCATCTTCACCGCCGCCGCTTGCGGTGACCTTGCAGACGTCAGCGCCCGGCTGTCGCGCGATCCGGCGGAAGCGACACGGACGGGCGGCCCGCGCAACTGGACCGCGCTGACATATGTCACGTACGGACGCCTCGATGCGGAGAATGCGGTGGCCATCGCGCGGCTGCTGCTCGACGCCGGCGCCGATCCGAATTTCGGCTTCGATGATGGCTGGGGCAGCCCTTTCAAGGTCCTGACCGGGGCGATCGGCCTGGGCGAGCAGCATAAGTCCGTCCATCCGCAGGCGGACGGGCTGATCGATCTCCTCGTCGGCGCGGGGGCCGACCCGTTCGACCGGCAGGCGCTTTACAATATCTCGGTCGCGGGCAAGCGCACCGCCTGGTACGAACGGCTGTGGCAGCTCTGCGCGGCAAAGGGGCTCTCGGCCAAATGGCGCGATCCGGACGCCTGGATTGCCGGCGGCAATATCAAGGTCAACACGCTCGACTATCTGCTCGGCAATGCCGTGGGTCAGAACCATCTGGAGCGTGCGGCCTGGCTCCTGGAGCACGGCGCCGATGCCAACGCGCCGCAGGCCTATAACGGCTGGCCGATGCATCAGCTTGCGCAGATGTCCGGCTTTCTCGACATGCTCGCGCTGCTGGAGCGCCATGGTGCGCGGCCGGCTGAGCTGACGGGGATACAGGCCTTTCAGGCCGCATGCCTGCGCCATGACGCAGCGGCGGCGCGCACGCTTCTTGCCGCCGATGCCGGTCTCATCAGAGATCCGGGGCCTCTGCTGAAGGCCGCCGAGTTCGGCAATGCGGGAGCCGTGGCCCTGCTTCTGTCCCTCGGCGCCTCGGCGCACGCGCTTGGAGAGGATGGCATCAGCCCGTTACATCGGGCGGCCCAGTCAGGCTCGCTGGAGGCGGTCGAGCTGCTGCTGAAGGCGGGCGGCGACGTCGATCGCACCGAGCAGCGCTGGGGCGGCACGCCGCTGAGCTGGGCGACGGTGATGGGACAAAGGCATGTGGCCGAGAGGCTCGCGCCACTGAGCCGTGATGTCCGCACGCTCGGCTACAGGGGAGAGCTCGGCCGGCTTGAAGCTGTGCTGCGCGAAGAGCCCGAGCGCGCCAATCAGGTTTCTAACGATGAAGACGGGCCGACGCCGCTCTTCGTCCTGCCCAACGATCCCGAGGCGGCCGTGGCGGTCGTGCGCATCCTGCTTGCCTACGGTGCCGATCCCGCGGTGATGAACGCGAAAGGGCAGACCGCAGCCGATGTCGCGCGCGAGATTGATTTCGATGAGGCGGCAGACCTGATGGAGCGAGGCATGACGGGTTAGACGCCTATCAGCCCGCAATCACGAGCGGTAAAATGGACCTTGGTTATATGAGGTCTTTATATTTCACTAGCTCACCCACGAACATCGGCAGACCCTGCGACTCCAAAGTTGAAAGGTATTCGTCAGCAGTTTTTGGGGGACTTTTTAGGCGAGCGCGGCAGTCTCTGGCCGCGATCGCCACGGCGGCGGCATCAAGATCAAACTGCTGATACAGAAATGTATCCGGATGTAATATCTCCAGATCATATCGCCTTGCGATGTCCGACGGGAAGTCCTTCAAATTGAACGTAACTATGGCATCTGCCCCGCAGTGGATGGCGGCAGCCAGGACGTGACGGTCATCGGGATCAGGCAGATTCAAGGCTGGGATTAGCTCTTCAAAGCCTTCCACAAGGCTGCCAAGAACGCTGTCATTCATAAGTTTTCGGGTGCGGGCCAAGCGAGCAGGTTTAAGGTCTTGCCGCTGCTCTAAAAGATTTCGAATCCACTCATCATGAATCATATCGGTCCATCGGGCGCGAAAAATCCCGCTCCCAGCCAGTTCCAAAAGGAAATCGCGAAGAGGAGCGGGATAAAGCACGCACGCGTCTAATACGATTGTGTAGCCAGCTATTCTAATATCCCATCTCCGACTTCTGAGCTTCGGCAGTCAGTTCATCAAGCGCTTGTCGGCGTGCGATTTCATGGGTGCGCTTGAAGGCCTCAAGATCACTAAAGTTGATTCTTCGATGGGTTCCAACTTTATGGTAGGCTATTTTCTTGTCTTCCAACAGTTTGACCACATGAGGCCTCGAGACGTTGAGGTAATCGGCAGCCTGTCTTGTAGTCAGCTCTGCATGCAGCGGTATCAATGTCACAGCGTTGCCTTGTGACATTTCCGTTAGCAGGTGCGTCAAAAGCTTCGCCGCAGCCGTGGGCAAAATCAGTTCTTCACCGTCGTCAAGGCGAATACGCAAGGTTGCAGTTTTGGCTCGGCGAGATAGCAGTCGACTGGCTTTTGCTGCCAGCTCTGCTTCATCCGGCGTTGGCACCACCGTGCCAGGGCGTTCGAGTAGCATGGCAATCTCTCCCAAATTCATTACTCAAGTATATGGGGAGTTCTACCATAAACGCAATAAACGAAACGATAAGGGGCCGATTCAAAACGTCGCATCGCCCAAATGCATTAGCTGACTGCCATAAGCTTCCACACAGCTCTTGTTAATCACAACCTTAAGCTTAGACATTATCCCAGACCGCCATCTTCGCCACGCCTTTCAGGTCAGCCACGAAAGCCTCATAGGCCTCCGCCTTGGCGGCGGCGTCCGGAAGCCGCAACAGATAGGACGGATGCACGGTGATGTAGCCGTGCAGCTCGCCGAACACCGCCGGGCCTCTCGCGCGCGTCACAGGAATGGCCTTTCCTGCCAGCGCCAGCACAGCGGTGGCGCCTAGCGCGACCACCAGTTTGGGGCGCACGAAGTCCAGTTCCTTCGTCAGCCACCAGCGATAGTGCTTCACCTCGCCCGCCGTCGGTGATTTATGCAGGCGCAGCTTGCCGCGCTGCTCGAATTTGAAATGCTTCACCGCATTGGTCAGGTAGGTCTTTCTGCGGTCGATGCCGGCTTCCGCCAGTGCCTTGTCCAGCAACTGGCCGGCCGGGCCGACGAAGGGGCGGCCCTGCTGGTCTTCCTGATCGCCGGGCTGTTCGCCGACGAAGGCGATGGCGGGATGTTGCGGTCCTTCGCCAAGCACGGCGCGTGTGCCGCCCGGCACCAGCGGTTCGGAGGCGGCGATGATGCGGTTCAGCTCTTCCAGCGAGCGCGGCTCCTGGTCGGCCATGGCGGCGACGGCCTTCGCCGGGTTGCGTTTGATGGGTGCTGCGGGCTTCTGCTCGATCATCGCGCCGGTGCGCGATGCGGCCTGGCGCAGCAGCGCCGGGATGGCGGCGGTTTCGGGCATGTTGCGCCAGTATTTCTTCGGCATTTCCGTGCGCATCATGTCAGGGTTCGCCCGCGCCGGATTGAATGTGCTTTCGTAATAGCTGCGCCAGCCGGCCTCGAAGTCGTCGCCATCGGGCGCCATGCGCCTATCGCCCGGCGGGCCGAGGTGCAGCGCCTGCCTGTCCCAGTGCAGCGAGCCTTTCGGCGTCAGGATGGTCCAGTCCATGGCGCGGTAACGGTCGATGAAGAACTGCGCCACCGCCTCGACGATGAAGTGATCGGGCTCGAACCAGGCGATGAACTGCTCGCCGCGCTCGTCATCGACTTTGCGGAAGCGCAGGAAGGCGTGCATCTTGTGAATGTCGCGCCGCACCGATTTCGCCATGATGCTGAGGCGATGCACCAGCGGATCGCTGGCGACGTCCAGCAGCGCGCGTTCGCCGCGCATGATGCGATGGATCAGCCCGTGCAGTAGCGCGTACCGCTCGGGATCGGAATGGCAGACGACCATTTCGCTTAAAGGGCCGACGGCGCGGGGAAGGGAGAGCGGCGGCGCATCCGCATCCACGGCGCTGCCGAACAGGCTCGGCGTGTCGGCTGTCGTCCACACCACCTCATCGGGCCGCACTTCCCGCGCGAGCAGCATGCGGACGGCGCGGCGAAAGCCATTTGGGTCGGCGCCTTCCTTCAGCACGATCCGCGTCAGCATCAGAACAGGCTCAACTGCTTTGCCGGGGTGACGATGCGCTGGCGCAGGTCGATGCGGTCCGTCAATGCGGCGGGGTGATAATCGTCGGTCATCAGGAAGGGTCGGGCGCGCCGCAGGGCGCCGGAGAGCCGCGCCACATCGTCAAGCCGCAGCCGCGTATGCCGGCGCGCCAGCACGATGCGATCGACCGCGCGTTTGCCGAGGCCGGGCACGCGCAGCAGCATCTCCTGATCGGCTTTGTTGACGTCGACAGGGAAACGATGGCGGTTCTTCAATGCCCAGGCGAGTTTCGGATCGATCTCGAGATCGAGCATGCCGTGCTCGCCGCCCGACGCGATCTCGTCGACGCTGAAGCCATAGTAACGCAGCAGCCAGTCCGCCTGGTACAGGCGGTTCTCGCGCTGCAGGGGCGGTGACTTCGCCGGCAGGATGGCGCTTGCCTGCGGGATGGGACTGAACGCCGAGTAGTAGACGCGGCGCATGGCAAAGCGGCTGTAGAGCATGTCGCTCGTTCGCAGCACATGCTCGTCGTTCGCCTCGTCGGCGCCGACGATCATCTGCGTGCTCTGGCCGGCCGGCGAAAAGCGCCGCCGCTCTTCCTTCGCCTCGACGATGCGCTCATGCATCTGGCCCATGGCGTTGCGGATGGTGGCGCTGCTCTTCTCCGGCGCCAGCTTCTCCAGGCTCTGTTGCAGCGGCAGCTCCATGTTGATCGACAGACGGTCGGCCCACAGGCCCGCCTGTTCGATGAGCCAGGGGCTGGCCTCCGGAATGGTCTTGAGATGGATGTAGCCGGCGAAGCCGTGGTCGCGGCGAAGCATCTTCGCCACCAGCATCATCTGTTCCATCGTGTGATCGGGCGTGCGGATGATGCCAGAGGAGAGGAACAGGCCTTCGATGTAATTGCGCTTGTAGAACTCGACGGTGAGTTTCACCACCTCCTCGACGCTGAAGCGCGCCCGCTTCACGTTGGAGGAGCGCCGGTTGATGCAATAGGCGCAATCGAACAGGCAGTAATTGGTGAGCAGGATTTTCAGCAGCGAGATGCAGCGGCCGTCGGGCGTATAGGCATGGCAGATGCCGTTGCTCGTCGAGCCCAGCCCCTTGGCGCCGGCGACGCGCTTGGGCGCGCCCGAAGACGCGCAGGACACGTCATATTTCGCCGCATCGGCCAGGATGCGCAGTTTAGCCGTCAGCGCCTCGTCCATCACCACTCCAGAAAGAATGTTCTTGTTATGTTCTTATCCGGCGTATGGCAACAGCAAATCAAGAATGCCGATGAATCCGATGGCCGGGGCGCAAAGCAATCGGATAATTATTAAATATTATCAGGTCACTATGCCGCCGGCCGCTCGTCTTCATATTGTGCGGAGGAGCGGCGGCACGGTCAGTCGAGGCTGATGGCGGCTTCCCTGACGATCTTGCCCCACATGTCCGCTTCCCGCGCGAAATACTTGGCCGAGTCAGCCGGATTCAGGCCGACGCTATCCATGCCGAGCCCGCGAATGCGGTCCGCGACTTCGGGCATGTTCAGCGCCTCGACGACGCTGACGTAGATCCTGTCGATCACGGGCGCGGGCGTGCCGGGCGGCGCGGTCATCGCAAACCATGTCACCGCCAGATAGCCGGGAAAGCCCGCTTCCTCCATCGTCGGGATGGCCGGCATGATGCGCGAACGCGTCTTGCCGCCGGTGGCGAACACTTTCACCATGTTCGATTCCCACATCGGCAGCGCCGTGGAGACGATGTCGAACACCATGTCGACGTGACCGCCCATGACATCGTTGAGCGCGGGCGCCGCGCCCCGGTAGGGGACGTGGACCATCTGCACGCCGGTCATCATCTGCAATTGCACGGCGGCGAGTTGCGCCGTCGAGCCGATGCTGGACGAGGCATAGGTGACCTTGCCCGGATTTGCCTTCGCGTAAGCCACGAATTCCTTGACGTTCGTCGCGGGAAAGTCCTTCCGTACCACCATGGCGTAGGGCACGCTGGCGATCATGCTGATCGGCGCCAGTTTGAGCGGTTCATAGCCTTGATGCTTGTACATGAACTGATTGATGACGAGCGGCGGCGCGGGTACGAACAACAGGGTGTAACCATCCGGCGCGGCATGCGTCACCGTCTGTCCGCCGATGTTGCCGCCGGCGCCCGACATATTGTCGACGATGACGGACTGCCCCCAGCGCCTTGCCAGTTGTTCCGCGATCAGCCGTGCGAGCGTGTCCGTCCCGGACCCGGCTGGAAACGGCATGATCATGCGCACCTGTCTCGATGGATAGGCATCCTGCGCGTGCGCGGATGGCGCCGCGAGCGCGCCCGCAAGGCCGGCGACAAAGCCTCTTCTGTCGAGCTTCATGATCCTCCCCGTGATTGTTGGTCGGCCGCTGTCCCGCGGCTCATGTGCGCTCTGGACTATGCGATCCAGGCAGCCAGCCGATCAAGGAAATAAGCCGCGGGACGGGCAACAATACCTGCCAGGCATCAATCGCGCATCAAAACAGACTTGGACGGCCAAGGCCGCCTCGGAAAAACTTGGCCCGCCTCGGGCAAACTTCGGGGAAACGATCTTGTGGGAGGACGTGCGTGCAGGCTCTGGAGGGCAGGGTAGCGATCATCACCGGCGCAGCCGGCGGCCAGGGCCGTGCCGAAGCGGCTGCTTTCGCGGCGGCCGGCGCGATCGTGGTTGCGACCGATCTCAGTGACGACCTCGTTTCGGCCTTCGCGGGCATGGACGGAGAGATCGTCTGCCTCAAACATGATGTGACACGCGAGGATGATTGGCAGCGCATCACCGGCGCATGCCTCGAACGCTGGGGCAGGATCGACATCCTCGTCAACAATGCCGGCGTCTATCGGCCCGCGCCGCTGCTGGAGACCGATGCCGCGTCGTATGATCTGCATATGAACGTGAATGCCCGCTCGGTGTTCCTCGGCATGCGGGCCGTTGCGCCGCCGATGATCGAGGCGCGCGCGGGGTCGATCATCAACATCGCTTCGGGGGCAGGGGCCAAAGGCACGGTCGGCCTGTTCGCCTATTCCACGTCGAAATGGGCGGTGCGCGGAATGACGCGCTCGGCCGCGCGGGAACTCGCGCCCTTCAATATCCGGGTGAACGCTGTTCTTCCCGGCCTGATCGACACGCCGATGGTCAGCGCGCGCGAGGGCCGGGAAGCCTTCATCGGCAAGGTGCCGCTGGGGCGCATCGGCACTGCGGAGGAAGTTGCAAGGCTGGTGCTGTTTCTCGCATCGGAGTCACACTCCTACATCACGGGTGCGGAAATTCCGGTCGATGGCGGCTATAGCGCTTAGGGGAGGGAGCAAATGTTCAAGAGATTACTTGCCGGCGTGTTGTCGGCGTCATTGATGGCCGGCGCTGCAACCGCGGTCCTCGCCAAGGACGACTATCCTGTCCGCGAGATTCATTTCATCTGTGGCTTTCCGGCCGGCAGCGGCGCCGACATTCTGGTGCGCTATTTCTCCGACAAGATCGCCAAGAAGACAGGCAATACCATCATCGTCGAAAACAAGCCCGGCTTCGGCGGCATGCTGGCTTTGACGCAGACCGCGAAAGCGCGGCCGGACGGCTATACGATCCTGCTCGCCGGCGGCAATGCGGTGGCGATCAACGCCAATCTTCTGAAGCATCCGCCAGTCGATGTGGGCAAGGACGTCAAGGTCGCGGCGACGATCAACAAAATGCCGTTCCTGCTCGCGGTCGATAGCGCGTCGCCGATCAAATCCCTGCCGGAGTTGACGGAAGCGCTGCGTCGCAAAGGCAATCAGGCGAGCTATGCCTATTCGTCGCCGTTCTCCAAGGTGATCGCGGAATCCTACAAGACGGCGGCCGGGCTGCAGACAGTCGAGGTGGCTTACAAGGGCGCGACGGATTCGCTCAACGACATGGCAAGCGGCGCGATCGACTTCGCCATCCTCGATCCGGTGATGGCGCTGGCGCAGCAGAAAGCCGGCAAGCTGCGCATTCTCGCCATCTCCACGGCGAACCGCACGCGCGCCACGGGCGACCTGCCGACCTTCGGCGAACAGGGCGTCAGGGTTGATCTTGCCGGCTGGTGGGCGGCGCTGGTGCCCGCCGGCACGCCCGAAGCGATCGTGCAGACCGTCAACGCATGGTTCGCCGATGTGCTCGCCGAGGAAGATACCAAGACGTTTCTCGCCAACAACGGCGCCGATGCGCTGAGCATGCCGGCCGCGCAAGCCAACAGCTTCTTTCTCCAGGAAATAAAAACCTGGGGTGCGCTGATCGAGATGGCCAGGATCGAGAAGCAATGATCGAGAAGCAATGATCGAGAAGCAATGACCGGCGTTGCACGGCTCCCGGCCGGATGTCTGAACCTCAGAAGGCGACCTTGTCACCGCCTTTGAGTTTCAGGATCTCGCGCGCGTCGTCAGCCGTGGCGATCTCGAGGCCCAGTCCTTCGAGAATTTGCCGCACCTTCTTCACCTGCTGAGCATTGGTCCTGGCGAGTTCGCCCGGACCGATCCAGAGCGAGTCCTCCAGGCCAACGCGCACGTTGCCGCCCATCGCCGCCGCCTGCGCGGCAATGCGCATCTGCGCCGCGCCGGCGCCCAGCACCGACCACTGGTAGTTGTCACCGAGCAGGCGGTCGGCAGTGCGCTTCATCATGATGACGTCTTCGGGATGCGTGCCGATGCCGCCGAGAAGGCCAAATACCGATTGCACGAAGACAGGCGGCTTCACGACGCCGCGGTCGAGAAAGTGCTTGAGCGTGTAAAGATGACCGATGTCGTAGCATTCAATCTCGAAACGGGTGTCGCCGCCGGCGCAGGTGGAGAGAATGTACTCGATATCAGCGAGCGTGTTCTTGAACATGCCGCCGCGCGTGCCTTCGAGATAGGGCTCTTCCCAATCGTGCCGGAACTTGCCCTTGTAGCGTTGGATCATCGGATAGAGACCGAAGTTCATGGTCCCCATATTGAGCGAGGCAACCTCGGGCCTGAAGGTCGCGGCGGGCTTCACCCGCTCCTGGATCGACATGGTCGCCGCGCCGCCGGTCGTGATGTTCATGACTACGCTCGAGCGCTGCTTGATCGCGTTCAAGATCGGTGTGAATGCCTCCGGCGTCTGATCGGGGCGGCCATCGTTCGGGTTGCGGGCATGGAGATGGACGATCGCCGCGCCAGCCTCGGCCGCATCGATCGCGGCATCGGCGATCTCCTGAGCGGTCACCGGTAGATACGGCGACATGGACGGCGTGTGGATGGATCCCGTAACGGCACAGGTGATAATCACTTTGCGGGCCATGGGTTGTGCTCCGGTGCTCTGTTTCATGGCTTGGGTTAAGGCCGCCTCCCGAGAACAGGCAATGCCTGCGCTGCAATAGTTTCGCTGTCCGAAATTCCCGGCACTTTCGAAGATACGGCAGGAGGTTCGTGATAGGTCTCGGGACAACGATACCAGGAGGGGGAACAATATGGGTCGATCAATCCTTTCGCTCATCGCAACCGCCCTTGCAGTTTCCTTTCTGTCACCGAATGCGCAGTCCCAAACCTACCCGCAGAAGCCGATCACGTTCGTCGTTCCTTTCGGCGCGGGAGGCGGCGCTGATATCATCGGGCGCATGTTGCAGGATGGCCTCCGCAAGGAACTTGGCCAGTCGATTGTCATCGAAGACAAGCCGGGCGCCAACGGGGCGATCGGATCCGCGTATGCCGCCAGAGCGGCGCCGGACGGCTATACCCTCCTGCTGACGGCCAGTTCGACCTTCTCGCTCAATCCAAACCTGATGAGCAATATTCAGTATGACCAGTTGAGAGATTTCGTTCCTGTCGGGTTCGTCGTTCGGGCGCCATGGATGATGGTCGTCAATGCAAACAGCGGCTACAAAACCGTCGCTGACGTTGTCAAAGCGGCGAAGGGAAATCCTGCGGGGCTGACGGTTGGATTCTGGCAGAGCAGTGTGCAGGTCACCGCCGAAGTCTTTCAGCGGGCCGCGGGCATCGAATTGCTGAAGGTCCCCTATAAAAGCGTCGTCGATGTCATAAGCGATTTGCTCGGACAGCGTATCGATGTCATGTTTGTCGATATTCAGGCTGTGCGCGCCTATATTGAAAGCGGCCAGGTACGCTACCTCGCGGCGACCACGTCGAGCAGGGTGGAGGTCGCCGCCAATGTCCCGACCCTGGTGGAATCCGGTTATCCTTCCGTTGTCACGGACTCCTCGGTGATCCTGTTCGCACCGGCGAAGACCCCGCAGCCTATCCTCGACCGATTGAATGCCGCCATGATAAAAGTTGTTTCGAGCCCGGATGTGCGAGAGCGGCTCATGAGCCTCGGGCATGAGCCGGCCACAATGACATTACCTGAACTCGATAACTTCGTGCGCGTGGAATTGACGAAGTGGCGTGACATGATCAGCAGCGCCGGTCTGGTCAAGCAATGAATATTCTGGCAAAGCGCGCCGCGCTCGCCGTCCATCGCCAATTTTAGGAAGCCTATTATGAATGATGTAGTGATCGTGACCGGCGCCAGCAGCGGCATTGGCGCAGCAACAGCGCGGCTGCTCGGCGTGTCGGGTGCAAGCGTCGTCGTGAACTATCGGAACTCCCGGGAGCAGGCCGAAAGCGTTGCCGCCGACGTCGCCGCCGCCGGCGGACGCGCCGTCGCGATCCAGGCCGACATGGGCAATGAGGCGGACATCATGCGTCTGTTCGAGGAAAGCGATCGCGCCTTCGGGCCTTTGACCGGCCTGGTGAACAATGCGGGCGTCAACGGGCCGGCGCTTCGAAGCCTGCAAGATTACACGTTCAAGGAAACCATGGACATCCTGGCCGTCAACACGGCCGGCCTTCTGATCGCGTGCCGCGAGGCGGTCAATCGCATGTCGACAACGCGCGGCGGCAAGGGCGGCTCCATCGTCAACGTGTCGTCGATCGGTGCTTTGACCGGCAGTCCGGGACGTTTCATCCACTATGCGGGCTCGAAGGGGGCGGTCGACAGCATGACGCTCGGCATCGCGGTCGAAGTGGCGCGCCAGGGCATCCGCGTCAATGCGATACGGCCTGGTACCGTCGACACGCCGATCCACGACAAGGTCGGCCAGCGCGAGCGGGTGATGCGCGCCTCCGGGGATATCCCGCTCGGCCGCGCCGGCCGGCCGGAGGAGGTCGCGGAATCCATCGTGTGGCTCCTGTCCGACAAGGCATCGTTGGTGACGGGCGCGATCCTGAACGTGATGGGCGCGCAGCGCTGACACCCGAGGAGATTTTCGCAATGAATGACTTCGGCCTCACCAGGGCTCCCCGCGCCATTGTGTTTGGTTCAGGCCAGCGGCTTGCGCTCGGGCGCATCGCGGCTCAGGCCGGCCGCACGGCGTTTGTCTGTACCGATCAGCGGCTGAGCGCCGAGCCGGTCTTCACCGCGATGATGGACGATTTGAAAAGCAATGGCGTTGCTGTCCGCGTTTACGATCGCACGCTTGCCGAACTTCCGCTGAGCTGCATCGATGAGGCCGTCCGGCACGCTTCGGGTTTCGGCCCCGATCTCGTCATCGGCATTGGCGGCGGGTCATGCATGGATCTGGCGAAGGTGGTGGCCCTGCTGATCGGCCATGGCGGTCATCCCCGCGATTACTATGGCGAGTTCAAGGTGCCGGCGCCGGTCGTGCCCATTCTGGCGGTGCCAACCACCGCCGGAACAGGCTCGGAAGTCACACCGGTGGCCGTGCTGGGCGATCCGGAACGCGCGATGAAAGTCGGCATCTCGTCGCCGCATCTGATCGCTCACACCGCGATCTGCGATCCTGAGCTGACTTTCACATGCCCGCCGTCGCTGACGGCCGTGTCGGGCGCCGATGCGTTGACGCATGCCATCGAGGCCTTCACCGCCATCGTGCGGCCCGTAACGCCGGCGTTGGCGACCGACCATGTCTTCGTTGGCAAGAATACATTGTCAGACGCCTATGGACTGCAAGCCATTCGGCTGCTGTCACGCTTCCTGCCGGACGCTGTCGGCCATGGCGGGAACGAGGCGGCGCGGGTCGGGGTGATGCAAGGTGCGCTGCTGGCGGGCCTTGCTTTCGGCACCGCCGGCACCGCGGCGGCCCATGCCATCCAGTATCCCGTAGGAGCGCTCACCCATACGCCACACGGCGCGGGCGTGGCTCAGCTCATGCCCTATGTGATGGCGTTCAATCGTTCGTCCTGTCCAGCCGCGATGGCCGAGGTTGCCCGCGCCATGGGCATCAAAGGCGCCATCGGCGATCAAACCGAGGACGTGCTTTCGCGTGCCGCTGTCACCGCGGTCGCGGACCTGTTCGCGTCCATCGGCATTCCAAAGACGCTTGCCGAGTTGGGTTTGCCGGCCGACCAGATCGACTGGACGGCCGAGCAATCGCTGGCTTCCCAGCGGCTCGTGAAGAACAATCCGCGCGAACTCGACAAGGCCGCCATGAAGTCGATCATCGACGCAGCTTTCATCGGCGATCTTGCGCGGCTGGCTTAGAGTCTGACTGAAAAGTAAGAGTCGCTTTTGAAGAGCTTGCGATGTTGTTGTTTGGCTTCACCCTTGGTGTGTCATTCCCGCCAAGCGAAGCGCAGAGCGGAATCCAGGGGCAACGTGACGGAGCGTTGCAGCCTTTGACTCCTGGGTTCCCGCTCGCCTGCCTTCGCCGAAGCGGCTCCGCGCAGGCAGGCGCCGGCGTCGCGTCGGGAATGACAATCATTACTTTTCAGTCAAACTCCTAGGCCGGCTTCTGCCAGGCGAGCAGGCTGCCGCCAGTCTTGACCGCGTCGTCTGCCGGGGCGTCGGGCATCGGGTATTCATCCTCGTTGAGGACAAAACCTTTCTTCAGCGCGAAGTCCATCCGGGGCGGACAGAAGATATCGTAAAGCGCGGCGTCGCCTTCGCCGACGTCGCGGCTGGTGTGCACCACGGTTGCCGGAATGATGACGAGCGACGGCGTTTCCATCTCCTCGTGATCGTCTGGAATCCAGCTCGCGAGATCGGGCCCCCAGTTGTAGCGCATGTGGTGAACCCAGCGTCCGCGCAGCGTGAGCGAGCATTGCTCGAAATCGTCATGCCAGTGCGGGCTCAGCGACGTCGTCTCGCGCCGCGTCTTGAACGGCGCAAACAGGTTCACCATCATGTTGGTCGAACGGAACAAGCGCGGCTGAATGCGGTCACCATCGGCCTTGAAGTATGGGCCCAGCGGGTAATGGCGCAACTTGTGGCCATCGCGAGGCGCGGGCCAAAGCTCAGGCGGGGCAAGCTCAGGCGCTTCATCGCTATAAGCCGCGGCGTTTGATGCCAGCGCCATGATGTCCCTGGAGGCCTTCGAATGGATCCGCGCGAACAGGCCTTTCGATCGGGCGGTGATCGTGCTCCCGCCAGGCGGCACGATGGTGAGCGAGTCGGCCTTCGCTTCAACGCTGGCGCCGCCGGCGGTGATGCTGAGCGTCGGGCCGTCGGGTGGCACAATAACCATGTGCTCCTCGGGATCGCCTATTCGTTTGAGCACCGCGCCAGCCTCGACCTCCGTAACGACGACGGCGAAATTGCCGCCACGGGTGATCCAGCTCTTCACGCCGGCTTCCACAATCTGCGGCGCGGCTTTTCGGAACTCTACCTTTGTGGCCTTGCGGGCCGCAGCGTTCGACATATCAGCATCTCCCTGACTGTTTCCAATGCTCCCACGGGCCGCCACCCATGCGGGTGGCGAGCCTAAGTCATTCATTGAACGGTGGATTTTCAATTTTCCCAATCTGGAGCGCGGCGCGTTACCCAGCCAGTTGTTTCGGCTATGATTTCGGCCAGCGAAATTGAAGCCGAGACCACACTGCCACCGGAGGGCGCCGCGCCTAAATTCGAAGCGTCCGGCGAAATGGCCTGAGTAACGGCCAGGCGCCGCGGCGCACAACGGGAGAATGCCTGATGATGCCAATCGATGCGGCTCATGTTGCGCCGGATTTGCCTCCGTCGCTTGGTGGTGCGCTGGCCCGTGCCGACGACGTCGAGCTCCGGCGAGAGAGGGCGTTGAAGACGCAAAAGCGCTGCCGGACCAATTCCCGGCGCGGTTTGACCGATTCCGCGCAGCGTTCCTATCCGCCGGTGCAGGCCATTTGTCGCGCCCTCGACATTCTGCGCACGGTCAATCGGCTGCGCATCGCATCGATCCTGCAGATTCATGAGGCGACCGGTTTCCCAAAGCCCACCATCGTCCGCATGCTCGAAACGCTTCTGAGCGAAGGCTACGTGGCGCGCGACAACATGTTTGGCGGATACATCGTGACCAGCCGGGTGCACGAACTGACTTCCGGCCATCAGGGAATTTCCCAGATCATCGAAATCGCGCGTCCTTTCGCGATCGAGCTCACGCGCGACGTGAAGTGGCCGATTGGCATCGGCGTGCTCGACGATGACGCGATCGCCATCAAGTTCTGGACGGGCTCGATCAGCCCCCTGGCGCATACGAACACCGTGCTCGGCCTGCGCGCGGACTTCGCGACGACGGCGATGGGGCGGGCGCTCCTGGCGTATTGCCCCGACAGCGAGCGCGAGCGCCAGATCAGGCGCATGCGCGACGATCCAGCCCGCCGCTTTGGCGAGGCTGAGGAAGCGCTGCTGCGTTCAATCCTGCGGCAAATCCGGATCGATGGCGTTGCCATGCGGGATCCAAAGACGCAGCCTCATCGCGTCAGCACATTCGCCATGCCGATTCGTGAAGGCGAGATCGTGCATGCGCTCATCAATATCAGCTTCTTTACGACAGCGGTTCAAAAGAGCGAAATCGCGGAAAAGATATTGGCGCCTCTGCGCGCGACGACGGCAAAGATCGAGCATGCGGTCGCCATGGCGAGAGGGGGAACCATCCGCAGCGACGCATCGGCAACCATCGAGCCGACGTTCTAAAGCATCGCGCTTTCCTTCGGAATCGCACGATGCCTCGGTGCCGCGAAGATGAGACAAGCGCCAAGCACTCTCTTTGTGGCTTGTAATGCAATTTCGGACCTCGAAATTATGTGCTGCCGCCGGCCGCTTCTTCGAGCTCGCCGTCGCATGACGGATCACTTTAAGGTAGGCTTTCCATCGATTGCGAATAACGACGGGGGCGATATGAAGATTTCATCTGAACGGCTTGCGCTTACGCAATTGCTGCATGCGTTGACCATTGACTATTGGCACGACGTCGACACGAATTGGGGACGCAAAGCGCCGGAGTACTATACTGAGGATGGAGTCTTCGAAGGCACGCAGAACCCTTACGTCGGCCGCGAAAAGATTCGCCAGTTCTATCAGTGGCGGGAGGATCGCGGTGCGCGCACGGTGATTCATGCCGTGCACAATTTCCAATGTCTTCCGGATGGGAAGGACAGGGCGACGTGCCACTGGTTCCTGATGCTCTATGCGGCGGATGGCACACCGCCTTTGCCGAGCAAGCCGCCGATCCAGATTTCCTACATGACTGACCACTGCATCAAGGATCAGAATGGTGACTGGCTGCTGACCCGGCGCAAATTCGAGAATTGGTTCGAGGGCGACATTCCGTCAACCAATCCCAATCTGGATGACAAGTAGCCTGGAATTCGGCTTTCGCAAAAATTGCGCGCCCGCCGAAATCTGAGAGAAGTTAAGAGCGAAAGGCTTCGGTCATGTACGGAAATCTCCTCGCCAATGTTCCGACCGATCTCTGGATCGGCGGCAAATGGTGCGAATCGTCGGATGGCGCGCGGTTCGACGTCATCGATCCGGCGACCGAGAAGACTATCGCCTCGGTGGCAAGCGCGTCGATCGAGGATGCCACGCGTGCGATCGATGCCGCACAGGACGCGTTCGAAGGCTGGGCCGGCCGCAAGCCGCGCGAGCGCGCCGAGATATTGCGCAAGGCTTATGAAATCATCATCCGCGACGCCCAGCGCTTCGCCAAATTGATCACGCTGGAAAATGGCAAGGCGCTGTCGGATTCGCAGGGCGAAATCGCCTACGCGGCGGAGTTCTTTCGCTGGTATGCCGAAGAGGCGGTGCGTAACATCGGCCAGATATCGACGGCGCCGGCGACCGGCGCGCGCATCGTCGCCCAGCACAAGCCGGCTGGTATCGCCGTGCTGGTGACGCCGTGGAACTTCCCAGCCGCGATGGCGACGCGCAAAATCGGCCCGGCACTGGCCGCCGGTTGCCCGGTGGTGCTCAAACCGGCCTCGGATACGCCGCTGACCATGTTGGCGCTGATGCCTGCGCTGGAAGAAGCGGGCGTTCCCGCCGGTGTCGTCAATGTCGTGCCGTCGCGCCGCTCCGGTCCGGTGGTCAGCGCCATGCTGCACGACGCGCGCGTGCGTGTGCTGTCGTTCACCGGCTCGACCGAGGTCGGCCGCAAGCTGCTGCACGAGGCCGCCGACAACATCATCAAGCCGTCGATGGAACTCGGTGGCAACGCGCCGTTCCTGGTGTTCGAGGATGCCGACATTGATGCCGCGGTCGATGGCGCCATGGTGGCCAAAATGCGCAATATGGGCGAGGCCTGCACCGCGGCCAACCGTTTCTATGTGCATGAGAAGGTGCACGACGCGTTCGCTGAAAAGCTCGCCGCTAGGATGGCGGGCCTCAGGATGGGCAATGGTCTCGACGACGGCATCCATGTTGGGCCGCTGGTCAATAAGGAAGGCCGCGACAAGGTGATCGAACTGGTCGATGACGCCGTGAGCAAAGGCGCCAAGGTGCTGACTGGCGGCAAGACGCCCGACGGCGCCGGCTATTTCTATCCCGCAACCGTTCTCACCAACGTGTCCGACGACGCCAAGATGCTGAATGAGGAAATCTTCGGGCCGGTCGCGTCGATCCAGACCTTCAAGACCGAGGCCGAGGCGATCAAACGCGCCAACGACACCGAATATGGGCTGGTCGCGTATCTCTACACCAGGGACCTGTCGCGCGGCCTGCACGTGTCCGAGAAACTCGACTTCGGCATGATCGGTCTGAACCGAGGCCTGGTCTCCGACCCGGCGGCGCCGTTCGGCGGCACCAAGCAGTCGGGCCTCGGGCGCGAGGGCGCGCAGGAGGGCATGAAGGAATTTCAGGAAACGCAATACGTGTCGGTGATCTGGTAATTCCGTCGTCCTCGCTGGGGCAGGATCGATATCCTCGTCAACAATGCCGCGTCTATCGGCCCGCATCGCTGCTCGAGACGGACGCGGCGTCGTATGACCTGCACATGAATGTGAATGCCCGCGCGGTGTTCTTCGGCATGCGCGCCACGGCGACCTGCCAATTTTCCTCGCCAACAATGGCGCCGATGCGCTGAGCATGCCGGCCGTGCAAGCCAACAGCTTCTTCCTCGAGGAAATAAGAACCTGAGGCGCATTGATCGAGATGGCCGGGATCGAAAAACAATAATCGCAACAAGCCTGCTGCCTTCTCTCAACCTCGAGCTGAGCGGGGCGATTGCGCTTGAGCCCGCGCTTGATGATTCACTTTTCACGGAACAATCGCAGTGCCCTTGAATTGCAAGCCCGCGGACGGTGGGCTTCAATCGAGGAGGCTAGCATATGCGGTATTCTTATCTTTCGACGGTCGCCGCGGCGGCCATCTGCCTGTCGGCAGCGGCGTTTGCGCAAGGCGTTGGAGGCAGCTCAAGTCCGGGCGGCAGCGGCAGCTCCTCCGGCGCTTCGGGATCGGAAAGGTCCGGTACAGGTAGTTCCAGTTCCGGCCACTCCGGCTCCGGCAGTTCCGGTTCCGGCATGTCCAATCCCGGTGCGGGAGGTCGCAATGAGCCGGGCTCGACGACATCGGGCGGGCGGGCCCAAAGCCAGCCGTCGGGGTCTGATACGATGCGCGGCACCGGACAAACGCAGAGGCAGGGCGGGCCCTCCGCTGAAAGCGATCGTTCTCCGATGCGCGATCCTTCGGGCAAGACCAACAGCGGTTCAGGCAGCCGGTCCGGCGCGTCGTCGCCGAGTGGTGGATCGAACATGTCGGGACAGGGGAGCGAGCCGAACAGCGGCTCGCGCAGGTCGGGACAGACGGAGCCCTCCGGACGGGGGAATGCGCAAGGTGAATCGAGTGGCGCTCGGAACAACGCGGCCACGTCGAGTTCGTCGGTGAACGTCACCAATGAGCAGCGCACGCAGATCACGCAATCGATCCATTCCGTCAATGTGCCGACGGCGAATGTGAACGTCACATCGGTCTCGGTTGGAACGGTGCTGCCCTCGAGCGTCACCTTCGTCGACGTGCCGCCGGCGATCGTGCGGATTGTGCCTGCCTGGCGCAGCTACAAGGTGGTGAAGGTGCGCGACGAGATCCTCGTCGTCGATCCCCGCACCCGCAAGATCGTCTATGTGATCGAAGCCTGAACGTCGGGGTAAGCGATATCGGCTCCGCCGCCGGGTTGCCCGGTGGCGGAGCCTTGCAGTCAATTTGTCCGCTGATCCGTGGATCAACTTAATCCAGCACTCCTACCGGCGCCCATGCTATATGCGGATACGGCCTGCATGGCAGAAAGCGCGGAAGGGAGAGATTCCATGCTCGGTTATCTGTCGCGGCTTGCGGCATGGATGGTCTTCATGGCCGCGCTGATCCTGTGGCCGGCCGGCACCCTGGCCTATCCGGCCGGCTGGGTGTTCATCGGCCTGTTCGCGGCCAGCGGCCTTGCGGGAATTCTCTGGCTGTCGAAATACAGTCCGAGCCTGCTGCGCGAACGCATGGCTTCACCCTTGCAGCGCGATCAGAAGCCGTGGGACCGCGTGTGGCTGTTGCTGTTCATGGTCGTTTTCCTCGGCTGGATCGTGTTCATGAGCTGGGATGCGGCGCGCACCGGCTTTACGGCGATCCCGGTCTGGGTTCAGGCGCTCGGTGTCGTGGCCATCGTGGTCAACGGGGCCGGCACCTGGTGGACGTTCCGCGAGAATGCCTTCGCGGCGCCGGTGGTGAAAATCCAAGAGGGCCAGCAGGTGATCGACACCGGCCCTTACGCCATCGTGCGGCATCCGATGTACACCAGCGCCTTGTTCCTTTTCATCGGCGTCCCGCTGCTGCTCGGGTCCTGGCTCGGCCTGGCGGTTTCCGCGCTGCTCATCCTGGGCCTTGCCTGGCGCGCGGTGCATGAGGAGCGCACCTTGCGCGCGGAACTGAAGGGCTATGACGGTTACGCCGCGCGCGTGCGGTATCGCTTCGTTCCCTTCGTCTGGTAGCAGGTCATGACGCAGGCAGCGGCAAAGACCGGGGCGGGCCCGACCGCCATGGTCGCGGTGGAGCAATATTTTCCAGCCCAGCAACGCATCATCACCGATGATCTGGCTGGTCCGGTCCTGCCTTTCGGTGCGCGGATGCTCGTCGCAGCGATGCGGCCTGCGTTCGCCCGCGACTGGATGGTGCGCGCCACGGAGCGCGCCTTTCCCGGCCTGTGGAGCGGCATGATGTGCCGCAAGCGTTACATCGACGACGTGCTCATCGCCACAGCCGGGGAGATCGACGCGGTCGTCAATCTCGGCGCCGGTTTCGATACCCGCGCCTACCGGCTGGCGTCGCTGGCGCACATCCCCGTGTGGGAGGTCGACCAGGACGCGATCATCACGGCCAAACAGGCGCGTCTGCGGCAACGGTTCGGCAAGCTGCCGGCGCATGTCGCCCTGGTGCCCATCGACTTCGATGCGGAAGCCCTGGGGCCGGCTTTGATCGCGCGGGGATACACGCAAGATAGGCCGACATTCTTCATCTGGGAAGCGGTGACCCAATATCTCGGCGAACCGGGCCTGCGCGCCACGCTCGATGTCCTTGCCACGGCCCCGCGCGGCAGCCGCCTCGCGTTTACCTATGTCCTGAAGGACTTCCTCGACGGTAGGAACCTTTACGGTCAAGCGCGCCTTCACGAGAGATATGTGAAGAGCAATATCTGGCTCTTCGGCCTCGATCCCAAAGACGTCTCCGCTTTCCTCGCTCCCTATGGTTGGCGTGTGAACGAGGACTTTGGTTATGACGAGCTCGCCGAGCGCTATGTGATACCGACGGGGCGGAGCCTCGCCTCCTCGCCGATCGAACGGGTTGTCTGCGCGGAGAGGGCGTAAAGGCGGTCAAAACTGTCTCTAATCGCGCGGGATTGAGTTGCTCTTGCGTCCCTCATCCGCCCCTCGCGCCGCGAGGGGCACCTTCTCCCGTAAACGGGAGAAGGATTCCGCGTGCATCCCTTCGCCCGCTTGCGGGAGAAGGTGGCCCTTGCGCAGCAAGGGTCGGACGAGGGTGGCCGCGCGCCAACCTCACCCCGCCAGCATCCTGCTGGCGCGCGCGGCGCCTTCCACCAGCGCGTCGAGCTTGGCCCAGCAGACGGTCGGCGTGGCGGTGCGGTTGCCGAGGCCGCAATCGGTGCTGGCGATCAGGTTTTCGGCGCCCACCAGTTTGCCGTAGCGCACCAGTCTCTGGGCGATGAGCTCGGGGTGTTCGATGAAGTTGGTGCAATGGCCGACCACGCCTGGGGCGAGCGCGGCGCCATCGGGAAGTTTGAGTGTCTCGAAGACCTGCCATTCGTGTTCGTGCCGCGGGTTGGCGGCCTCGATGGAAAATTCGGCGGCCCTGACCTTGAAGAAGATGTCGCCGATCTCCTGCAGGGGCAGATCGAATTCATGCGGGCCGTGATAGCTGCCCCAGCAGACATGCATGCGGATCTTCTCTTTGGGGATGCCGCGCAAGGCGTGGTTCAACACGTCGACCCTGACCTGGGCATATTTGCGATAGGCGGCGACATCCATCTGCGGATACATCTGCCAGCCGTCGACAAGATCCGGATTGTCGATCTGCAGCATGAAGCCGGCGTCGGTGATCTTCGTGTATTCGGCGCGCATCAGATCGCCGAGCGCATACAGAAACTCTTCCTGCGACTTGTAATGATCGTTGGTGATCCAGTGCTCCAGCACGCCGGGCGTGACCGAACAGAGGAACGGCGCGGGTCCGCCATGCTTCGAGAGCGCTGCGCGCAGATTGTCGATATCGGCCTGGACATGAACCCCGCCGATATATTCCAATGGTTCGACGCACAGGTGCTGGCGGATCTTGCGGCGGGCATCTTCCTTGCCGCCGCTGGCAAAGCCGCCGCGGCCTTCGGCGAAATAATCGGGAAATTTCACCGCGTCGCGGGCGGTGATGCTCAGGGGTTGCGGCCCTTCGCCAGGCATGTATTCGCGCACCTGGATGCCGCGAACCCGTTCGGTCACATAATGCATGAAATTGGATTTGCTGAGTTCGCCGTCATTGACGCTGTCGAGCCCACATTCGACCTGGCGCCGTATGGCGTCATCGACGTCCATGGCGAGCATGTCGTCGAGCGCAGCGGCGTCGATGGTGCTGCCGCCGGCCCGTGTACGGATCAGCGTCGTCAATGCGGCAGACCGTGGCAAGGCGCCGGCGTGGGTGGTCCTGACTCTTGCGCTCAAATCCAGTTTCCTCCCAGCCGTGCCGCGAGATCCTTCGCGTGCCGCCCGGAGGTAACCGGCCCACGCGACGAAATTCAATGCGATTTGGTGCCCCTGAGTGATTTCCGGTATGTCGGAACTGCGGCGCACTGCCAGTTCGCGTTTGAAGGTGCCATCGTGAACCGCGATAGTTGCACTCAGGCGACATCTCTTGATCGCCGGCTATACATGAGAGGGAGGCGGCGCCATGCGCACGACAAATATCTTGGCGCGTATCTTGGCGCGCGCGAGCCTTTGTCGTCTTGGGCTCGGTCTTGGGCTCGGTCTCCTGCTGGCCGCGCCGGCCTTTGCGCAGAGCTATCCGGAACGGCCCATTCGCGTCTTCATGGCTTT
>Ga0180219_1000578_pt1 | contig 28884 bp, 26 predicted proteins | sample eDN3rd30CBELigMG_FD_151338 | JGI IMG/M metagenome (GOLD analysis project Ga0180219, IMG submission 151338) | Enriched Miracle-Growth compost microbial communities from Emeryville, California, USA - eDNA 3rd pass 30_C BE-Lig MG (version 2)... ... | reverse complement strand
GTAAGCGAACGGGCATCACACCTTGCCGGCGGATACCCAGTTGTGCGGCAGCAGCTCGGCCAGGGCGCTGGCCTTCTGCGTCGGCAGGCGCATGAGCACATCCTTCAGGTAGGCGTACGGATCGTGTCCGTTCAGGCGGGCTGACTGGATCAGCGTCATCAAGGCTGCGCCACGCTGGCCACTGCGTAGCGAGCCGGCAAACAGCCAGTTGGCGCGCCCCAGGGCCCAGGGGCGGATCTGATTCTCGATCCAGTTGTTGTCGATGGGTAGGTTGCCGTCATCCAGGTAGCGCACCAACGCTGCCCAGCGCTTGAGGCTGTAGTCGAGTGCCTTGGCGATCGAGCTGCCTTCCGGCACCTTCTGCCGCTGCCCAAGCATCCAGCTATGCAGGCCATCGATGATCGGCCTGGCTTTGTCCTGGCGCAGTTGCCGTCGCTGTGCGGCGAGCAACTCTCGCCCTTCGCGCTCCACCTCGTACAGCTGACCGATGTACTGGAGGGCCTGCTCGGCCAGTTGGCTCTGGTTGGCGGCATGCAGGTCGAAGAACTTGCGCCGTGCATGGGCCATGCAGCCGATCTCGGTCACGCCTTGCTCGAAGCTGGCCTTGTAGCCGGCGAAGTCGTCGCAGACCAGTTTGCCCTGCCAGTCGCCCAGGAAGCTGCGCGCGTGCTCGCCAGCCCGGCTCGGCCTGAAGTCGTAGACCACGGCCTTGAGGTCGGCGAAGGGGCTGGGTGCATAAGCCCAGACGTAAGCCCGCTGGGTCTTCTTTGTGCCCGGAGCAAGCATCTGCACTGGGGTTTCGTCGGCGAGGATGACGTCCTGCTGAAGCAGGCAGTCGCGCAGGGCATCGACCAGGGGTTGCAGTTGGACGCCGCATGCGCCGACCCATTGCGCCAGCGTGGAGCGCGCGATGGCCAGCCCGGCGCGGGCGAAGATCTTTTCCTGGCGGTACAGCGGCAGGTGATCGGCGAACTTGGCCACCATGACCTGAGCCAGTAGCCCGGCAGTCGGGATGCCCTTGTCGATCACCTGCGCCGGTACTGGGGCCTGGATCAGCGTTTCACACTGGGCGCAGACCCACTTGCCACGGATATGCCGCTCGACGGTGAAGGTGCCCGGGGTGTAGTCGAGCTTCTCGCTGACGTCTTCGCCGATGCGCTTGAGCTGGCAGCCGCAGGCACACTGGGTGCTGTCCGGCTCGTGAAGTATCAGCGTGCGCGGCAGTTCGGCCGGCAGAGGCGCTCGCTTGGGCTGCTGCCGTAGCTCGCGCTTGGCGGACTCTGGTCGGGCCGCCTCAAGCTCTGCCTCGATGGCGGCGATGTCGGCATCGATCATCTCGTCGAGCAGATTGAGCTGGTCGCCATTGAGCTGCTCGCTGCGGCGGGCGAAGCGGTGGCGCCGCAGCACAGCGAGTTCGTGGTTCAACCGCTGGTTGAGCGTTTCCAGATGATCGACGCGCTGACTCAACTGCGCGGCCAGTTGGCGCAGTTGCTCGGGTGTCAGCTGATCGAAAGCGGCAGGGTTCATGGCGTCGAGTGTGAGGAATCCCAGCGCCCTCGGCGATAGGCCATTGGCCTAATTGCGCCCCGGCTACAGGAGTCTGATCTCGGCATTGGGCCCAAGACGCTGCCAGGGCAGGCCGACCACCAGGGCCTGCAACTGCTCGGGACTGAGTTCCAACTGCTGTCCCTGCCAATTGCCCGACCAGGCGAAGCGCCCTCGATTGAGCCTGCGAGCAGCCAGCCAGATGCCGAAGCCATCGTGCACCAGCACCTTCATCCGATTGGCGCGCTTGTTGGTGAACAGGTAGGCGCAGTGCGGCTGTGCCGCACCGAAAACTTGAACCACCCGGGCCAACGCGGTTTCGGTGCCGGCGCGCATGTCCAGCGGCTCGGTGGCGAGCCAGATGCGCTCGATGCGGATCACTTCAGTAGCCCGCGCAGAAAGCGGGCGCAGCCTTCAGGGTCCTTGCCCGGCCACTGCACCGACAGTTTGCCGGCCCGATGGGGAATTGCGATCTGGATGGCCCTGTCGGCCGCACTCGGGGTAGCCGGCACGCTCGGGACGAGAGGAATTGGAATAAAACCTGAGGGTACCGCGGGCAGCTGTGCCTGCTGGCGGCGAATCCACTTGTGCACGAGATTGGCGTTGAGGCCGTGGCTCAAGGCCACGCCGGCAACCGAGGCGCCGGGCTGGGTGCACTCATCGACGACCTGGGCCTTGAAAGATTTGGGATAGGAGCGGCGTTGGCCTGGCACGGGAGATCCTCCACAAGGGGCTTGAAATGGTGTCCACCAAAAACAGGTGGACACCATGCCGCTAGCTGGAAGAACCGGGGAGGTGTGTTGGCCAGACGCTTACGGCTGGCTTCCCTGTCGAGGGTTTGCGTACGCCTGCTGCAGGGCTCTGGCATGGGCTTTTTCATCTGTCTCAAAAAATAAATTGAACAGATTTTTGATTTATGATCATTTTAAACTTATTCTCTGCCTTGAATCAGGCCGATACGCATCTGTATGTGTGCATGTACGGCTGGAAAGGCGCGCTGCGAGCGCGGCATTACACAACCACAAAAAATGTCATCTCAGAGGTACCACACCATGCTCATCGACCTTCATGCTCATGCGCCTCATCCCGACTACTACAACCAGCATCCCTATTGGGGGCCTGCTTTCGAGTCCCAGCCCGATGGTGATATCAAGCTGCGTGTAGGCGATTGGATCCTGACCCTGGGGGCGCCGGAGCGTAAGAAGGCGCTGCGCGAGGCGCATGCCCGGGGCGAGACGCTGAATGTCGCCGAGTACATGGCTAAGTGGCGCGACCCGAACCACCGCCTCGCGGCAATGGATGCTGCTGGCCAGAGTGCTCAGGTGCTGTCGGTGCCGAGCCATTGCTACATGTACTGGGCCGAGGCCGAGTTCGCTGTGCCCTTCGCCCGCAAGGTCAACGACGTGCTGGCTGGATACTGCTCGGCTGCGCCCAATCGCCTGATGTTCTGGGCTCATGCGCCGTTGAACGTGCCGCATGAGGCGGCCAAGGAAATCCGCCGTGCCTGTACCGAGCTGGGGGCCAAGGGGCTGGTGGCTGGCGGTTCCAACTTCGGTGGAATGGAGTTCGATTCCCCTGAGCTGTATCCGGTCTGGGAGGCGCTGTGCGATCTTGACCTGCCGATCTTCGTGCATGGCTACAACCAGTCCGTGACCTGGGGCAAGCAAGCCAATACCGACCGCTTCGAAACCACCGCCATCGTCGGCATGAACTACGATGAAACCAAGTGCCTCTGGTACCTGATCAATGGCGGCGTGCTGGATCGCTTCCCGAACCTGAAGGTTTACATCACCCACGGCGGCGGCTTCGCTCCCTACCAGTTGGGACGCTTGGCGCAGACCAACCCGAACCTCGACGTCTATCACAACAAGAAGCCTTTCCTGGACTATCTGTCCAACTTCTACTTCGACGTGGAATTGCATGAGCTGCCGATGCGCCAGGCTCTGGTCGACATCATCGGTGCGGATCGGATTCTTTACGGTTCCAATTTTGGTGGCAGCGATGCCGTGCGCCATGACCTGACTGAAGGGCTGCGCCTGTCGGACGAAGATCTGCAGAAGATCCGCTGGAAGAATGCTTGCGAGCTGCTGCACATCGACCCGGCGAAATTGGGCAAGGTAGGTGCCTGATGAAGCTGGCACGCTGCTCTTACTTCGAGACTGGCTCGTTCTGGGCGGTGGTCGATCCTGAGCGGGGCGAGGTGCACACTATCGCCGGCGAGTTTTCCTCTTGGGCTCCTGCCGTGGCTCGTGGGGCTGGAATCAGCGCGCTACGGCTTTCCGGTTCGACACTGCCGTTGTCCAAGGTGCGCTTGCTTCCACCGATCGATCCGGTGAACCGGGTAGTGGTGGCTGGGGCCAACTACGCCAAGCATCTGGCCGAGGACTTCGGTCTTGCCAGCCCGCCACAGCCAGTAGCCTTCCTGAAAGCTTACGGCGCTCTGATCGGCGCCCATGACCCGATCCGCTATCCGCCCTTGACCGAGGAACTCGACCATGAGGTCGAGTTGGTGGCGGTAATCGGCAGTGCCGAGATCGATCTGGAAGACCCGCTGGCCTGCGTGCTGGGCTACACGGTCGGCAACGACGTCAGTGCGCGCGATCTGCAGCGTAGCGGCCCGGCCGGTATCGGCATGGACCTGTTCGCGGCCAAGAGTCAGGACCGCACTACTGGCCTGGGGCCCTGGATCGTCACCAAGGACGAGTTCCCCGCCGGTTCGCCCAAACTGCGTCTGACCCTCAAGGTAAATGGCGAGACCCGTCAGGACGGCTCGACCGCCGAAATGACCTGGGATGTCGGCCAACTGATCCGCTTCGTCCAGCAACGTTCCAGTTTCGCCTGTGGCGACGTGCTGTTCACCGGCTCGCCGGCTGGCGTCGGCATGGGGACGGGACTGTTCCTCAATCCGGGGGATGTGGTCGAGGCGACCATTGAAGGCATAGGCACGTTGCGCAACGTGGTGAGCGAGAAATCCCGCGTCTAAATCGAGAGCGAAACATGAGCATTGATAAAGAAGAAAAAATCGTAGTGGTAGGTGCTGGCCTGATGGGGACCGGCATTGCGCATGGATTCGCCAGTTCCGGCTATCCCACCGTACTGGTGGACACCAATGCAGAGTCGCTGGCCCGTGCCAGGGACAATATCGGCAAGATTCTCAGCGACGGCGTAGCGCTCGGTAAGGTTTCCGCCGAGTCGGCAGAGGTGTCCCTGGCGCGCTTGGCCATCAGTGGTGACCTGAGCGAGGCTGCGCGAGGCGCCGACTGGTTGGTGGAAACGGTCTCCGAGAGGCTGGAGGTGAAGAAGGCGGTGGTCGCCCAAGCCGAGCCCCTGCTGGCGCCCGACGCGATCATCGCCACCAACACCTCGGCGCTCAGCGTGACTGAGATCGCTGCGTCGCTGGCCGCTCCCGAGCGAGTCATCGGCATGCACTTCTTCAACCCGGTGCACAAGATGAAGCTGGTGGAGCTGGTGCGTGGCCTGGCGACCAGCGACGAAGTGCTGGTGCGAACGCGGGCGCTGTGCGACGCCATGGGCAAGACCTCGATCGTGGTCAACGAGTCCCCCGGGTTGACCACCAGCCGCATGTCCGCGCTGCTTGGCAACGAGGCCATGTACATGCTGCAAGAGGGTACGGCCAGCGCCGAGGACATCGATACCGCCCTGCGTCTGGGTTTCAACCATCCCATGGGGCCCCTGGAGCTGGGTGACCTCACCGGCTGGGATACCCGCTTGTCGGTGCTGCGCTACCTGCATCAGACCCTGGGCGAGAAATTCCGTCCCTGCCCGCTGATCATCAAGATGGTTGCCGCTGGCCGCCTGGGACGCAAGACCGGACATGGCGTCTATCGCTACGAAGACGGCAAGCGGGTACCGGGTTCCGGGCTCAAGGCGAGTGCGCTATGAAAGACATCGTGATCGTCGATGCGCTGCGTACGCCGATCGGCCGGTTCCGTGGCAGCCTGGCCGGTGTGCGTGCCGACCACCTGGGCGCGCTGGTGATCGGCAAGCTGCTGGAGCGCGTTGATCTGTCGCCCGCGCAGGTCGATGACGTGATCTTCGGCTGCGTCACCCAGATCGGCGAGCAGTCGGCCAATATCGCGCGCACCGCACTGCTTGGCGCTGGCTGGCCGGTAACCATTCCCGGCCTGACCATCGACCGCAAATGCGGCTCTGGCGAGGTGGCGGTGCATCTCGCCGCCGGCGCTATCGCGGCCGGCTCCGCCGACATCGTGGTCGCCGGTGGGGCGGAGAACATGAGCAGGGTGCCCATGGGCAGCAACCGCGAGATCCATGGCGAAGCCTTCGGCTGGATGGCGGCCGAGCGCTACGAGCTGACCAGCCAGGGCGAGGCCGCCGAGCGTATGGCTGACAAGTGGTCGCTCAGCCGTGACGAGCTGGACGACTATGCCTTCGCCAGCCATAGCCGCGCGGCGGCTGCGGCGGATGCCGGGCACTTCGCCAGCGAAATCGTCGAGGTACCGGTCGAAACCCTGCGTGAGCACGGCCTGAGCGAACCTGTGGCGCCACTGCGGGGCGACGAGACCATTCGCCGTGACACGTCGCGGGAAAAGCTGTCGACTCTGAAGACCAGCTTTCGCCCGGAAACCGGGCGCATCACCGCCGGTAACTCCTCACAGATTTCCGACGGCGCGGCGGCGTTGCTGCTGATGTCGGCGGAAACGGCGGGGCGCCTGGGGCTCAAGGCGCGGGCGCGGATCCGTGCCTTCACCACCGTAGGCTCCGATCCGACGCTGATGCTCACCGGGCCGATCGCCGCTACCTACAAGGTGCTGGAGAAGGCCGGCCTGGGCATCGACGACATTGACCTGTTCGAGGTCAACGAGGCCTTTGCGTCGGTACCGCTGGCCTGGATGTGCGAAACCGGCGTGTCGCACGAGCGGCTCAACGTCAATGGCGGAGCCATCGCCCTGGGCCATCCGCTCGGTGCCAGCGGCGCGCGGTTGATGACCACGCTGCTCAACGAGCTGGAGCGGCGTGGCGCCCGCTATGGACTGCAGGCGATCTGCTGTGCCGGCGGTATGGGTACGGCGACCGTTATCGAGCGCCTCGGTTGAGCATGTCGCGGATTCCCATGGTGCCGCTGGAGGAAATGCCGGCCGGACTGCGCGATGCCATTGCCCGGGGGCGGGCAAGCGGCATGCTCAGCTCCAGCAGGCCGGTCCAGGTCTGGGCGCACCGCCCGGCCCTGGCGCAGGCCTGGCTGGAGCTGATGAGTGGTTTCTATCGGGATAGCCTGCTTGATGAGCGGCTACGCGAGCTGGTGCGCCTGAAGATTGCCAGCATCACCACCTGTCAGGCCTGCCAACTGGCGCGCAAGTCCGACACGGTCAGCGAAGAGGATATCGCCTGCCTGGCGACGGACAGCGATCGTTTCACGCCGGCCGAGCAGGCGGCCCTGCGTTTCGCGGAACTGTTCGCCGCTGACTACATGGCCATCGATGACGAGCACTATGCCCGCCTGTCGGAGTTCTTCACCTGCGCGCAGGTGGTCGAACTCAATATGTACTGCGCCCTGATGCTGGCCGGCGGCCGCATGACTTATGTCCAGCAGGCCTATTGACCTTGTTGCTTGTAGCCACTCGATCTCGCGGGGTGTCTTGAGTAGTTAGTCAAAATGTAAAAAAACGTCCAATAGTTATCGATGGATGCCTAAGATGGCCGGTAAGACGCGGCCATTCCAGGCCACGTATTCCAACAATGCACAATAAGAAAGGAGACGCCTATGTCCGGCCCAGCCCAAAGCAATCTGGAGCAGGTCTTCGCCAATGTCGCGAGCAATTACCGTGGTGCCGACATCGATCTGCACGCGGTGTATCGCGAGATGCGTGAAAAATCCCCCGTCCTCCCGGAGAACTTCATGGCACGTCTGGGCGTGCCATCGATTGCCGGGCTTGATCCGAACCGACCTACTTTCACGCTGTTCAAGTACGACGACGTCCTGGCGGTGATGCGCGATGCGACCAACTTCACCAGTGGTTTCATCGCCGAGGGGCTGGGTTCGTTCTTCGATGGCCTGATCCTTACCGCGATGGACGGCGAGGCGCACAAGAACATCCGCAGCCTGCTGCAGCCGGTGTTCATGCCCGAGACGGTCAACCGCTGGAAGGAAACCAAGATCGATCGGGTCATTCGCGAGGAATACCTGCGGCCCATGGTGGCCAGCAAGGGGGCGGATATCATGGAGTTCGCCCTGTACTTCCCTATCCGTGTGATCTACTCGCTGATCGGCTTCCCCGAGGACCGCCCCGAGGAAATCGAGCAGTACGCCGCCTGGGCGCTGGCCATCCTGGCTGGACCTCAGGTCGACCCCGAAAAGGCCGCGGCCGCGCGCGGTGCGGCGATGGAGGCCGCGCAGGCGCTCTACGACGTAGTCAAGGTGGTGGTGGCGCAGCGCCGCGCCGAGGGCGCCACAGGCGATGACTTGATTAGCCGGCTGATCCGCGCCGAGTACGAAGGCCGTTCGCTGGATGATCACGAGATCACCACCTTCGTCCGCTCGCTGCTGCCGGCGGCCAGCGAAACGACCACGCGTACCTTCGGCACGCTGATGACATTGTTGCTGGAGAGGCCGGAGCTGCTGGCGCGCATCCGCGAGGACCGTAGCCTGGTAGGCAAGGCCATCGACGAAGCGGTGCGCTACGAGCCGGTGGCCACCTTCAAGGTGCGCCAGGCGGCCAAGGACGTGGAGATCCGCGGCGTGGCTATTCCCAAGGGGGCCATGGTCTCGTGCATCGTCACCTCGGCCAACCGCGACGAGGACGCCTTCGAGAATGCCGACACTTTCGACATCGACCGCCGCGCCAAACCGTCGTTCGGCTTCGGTTTCGGTCCGCACATGTGCATCGGCCAGTTCGTCGCCAAGACGGAAATCAACTGCGCGCTCAACGCCATCCTCGACCTGATGCCGAACATCCGCCTTGACCCCGACAAGCCGGCCCCGGAGATCATCGGCGCGCAGCTACGCGGTCCTCATCACGTCCATGTGCTCTGGGACTGAGTGGCATTGCTGGGTGGGACGGGGTGGCATACCCGTCCCGTTCGTGCGGTGCCTGCTGCGGGGCGCCTGGCGGCGCAGGGGCGGGTTGCGGGAATATCGATTAATTGAACATATTTAAAAAAAGTGTTTAGTTTTTCTCTGGCGTGTTCTATGATCGAAAGCACTTCAAGAACCCACTAAGCGAAGGGGAAAACAACAATGAAGGTTGAAGATCTGATTCTCGTCAGCGTCGATGATCACGCAATCGAGCCGCCAAATGCCTTTGCTCGCCACATGCCTGCCCGCTTCAAGGGTCGCGAGCCCCACGTCGTCAAGCGCGGCGAGCGTGATGTGTGGGTGTTCGAGGAACAGGCCACCGGCTACATGGGCCTCAACTCGGTGGTCGGCCGGCCCAAGGAGGAATACGGCATGGAGCCGCTGGGCTACGAGCAGATGCGCCGTGGCACCTGGAACATCAGCGACCGTGTCGACGACATGAACGCCAACGGCGTGCTTGGCTCGCTGTGCTTTCCGACTTTCCCCGGCTTCGCCGGCCAGCGCTTCCAGAACCATTCGGACCGCGCCGTGTCCCTGGCGGCGATCCAGGCCTACAACGACTGGCACCTGCACGACTGGTGCAATGCCGCACCGGGGCGTTTCATCCCGCTGATGCTGGTGCCCTGGTGGGACATGCAGGCCGCCGCCGCCGAGGTCGAGCGCCTGGCCAAGCAGGGCGTGCACGCCCTGTCGCTGTCCGACAACCCGGCGATCCACGGCTTCCCTTCGATCCACAGCGACTACTGGGATCCGCTGTGGAAAGCCTGCTCCGACAACAACGTGGTGATCTGCTGCCATATCGGTACCGGGGTGAAGGCCGAGCACGCCTCCGACCTGTCGCCGATCGACGCCTGGATCACCTCCATGCCGATCTCCATCGCCAACTCGGCGGCCGACTGGATCTGGGCGCCGATGTGGAAGAAGTTCCCCAACCTGCGCATGGCCCTGTCCGAGGGCAGCATCGGCTGGATCCCCTACCTGCTGGAGCGTGCCGACTTCACCCATCGCCACCACAACGCCTGGACCAACTCGAACTTCGGCGGGAAGATGCCCAGCGACATCTTCCGCAAGCACTTCATCACCTGCTTTATCGAAGACAACTTCGGCCTGCAGAACCTGAAGTTCATGAATGAAGACATGGTCACCTGGGAAAGCGACTACCCGCACTCCGACTGCACCTGGCCGCACTCGCCGGAAAGCGCCTGGGTCGGTCTGCAGCACTTGCCCAAGGAAACCATCGACAAGGTCACCCACCTCAACGCCATGCGCGAGTTCTCCTACGATCCGTTCGCCATCCTTGGTCGGGAGAACTGCACGGTCGGCGCCCTGCGTGCCCAGGCCACCCACGTGAAGACCGAACCGGCTCTCGGCCTCGGTGGCGCCGACCATGGGCGTGACGACGGCAAGCCGGTGACCTCCGGCGACATCAATGCGATGTTCGCCAAGGCGGATGCCAGCACCGCTCTCTGAGGAGTTCCTGAGGTGCCCTTTCCCGCCATGGCGGGGGAGGGCGTACAGGTTCGGATCGCCTGCCAGTTTTCGAGAGTACGCATGTCTATTGCTCAATTTACCTACAGCAGGATTCCTCCCGAGGCGGAGTCGCTTCGCCACCAGGTGCGGGAATTCCTCAAGGACAACCTCGCCGAGTACCCGGCAACCTCCAGGGCGCAGTCCTGGATGGGCTTCGACGCGGATTTCAGCCGCAAGCTAGGTAGTCGGGGCTGGGTCGGCATGGCATTGCCGAAGCAGTATGGCGGTAGCGAGGCGGGGCCCTTCTCGCGCTACGTGGTGATCGAGGAGCTGCTGGCCGCGGGCGCGCCGGTGTCGGCGCACTGGATCGCCGATCGGCAGAGCGGGCCGCTGATCAACCGTTTCGGCAGTGACGCGCAGAAAGACCGCTATCTACCACCGATCTGCCGTGGCGAAAGCTACTTCTGCATCGGCATGAGCGAGCCGAACTCCGGTTCCGACCTGGCCTCGATCAAGACCTCGGCCCGGCGCAACGAGTCCGGCTGGCTGCTCAACGGGCAGAAGGTGTGGACCACCAATGCCCAGCACTCGCATTTCATGATCGCCCTGGTGCGTACCGGCGAGAAGCAGGCGGCACGCCATGAGGGCATGTCGCAGTTCATCGTCGATCTCAGCCTGCCGGGGATCAGCATCCGGCCGATCCGCGACCTGGCCGGTGGCGAGCATTTCAACGAGGTGTTCTTCGACAACGTCCAGCTCTCCGCCGATGCGTTGATCGGTGCCGAGGGCAAGGGTTGGGAGCAGGTGACCGCCGAGCTGGCCTTCGAGCGTAGCGGCCCGGAACGTTTCCTGAGCAGCATGGCGCTGCTGAAGACGCTGATCGACGCCCTGGGTCGTACGCCGGACGCCCTGCAGCGTCGCGAAATTGGCCGCCTCACGGCGAAGCTGCTGACCCTGCGCAACATGTCGCTGGCGGTCACCGCGCAGCTGGCCGCCGGGGAGCACCCGACCTGGGCCGCTTCCTGCGTCAAGGACCTGGGCAACCTGTTCGAGCAGGAGATTCCCGAGGTTGCCCAGTTGCTGGTGGAGACCGAGCCGCGCCTGATCGGTGGCAGCGAGCATGCCCGGGTCCTGGCCTATCTGATGCAGATGGCGCCGTCCTTCTCACTGCGCGGAGGCACCCGCGAAATCCTGCGTGGCATCATCGCGCGCGGTCTGGGGTTGCGATAATCATGCGAGAACTATTCGAATCGACCATAGAGCGCCTACTCGGCGACCTGGCCACGCCGGAATACGTACTTGGCTGCGAAGGAGGCGTGTGGCCAGCCGAGCTCTGGACCGCCGTGGAGGAGTCAGGGTTTACCCTGGCCGGTGTGCCGGAGCGCCTGGGAGGCGCAGAGGCTGGTTGGGCCGACCTCCATGTGCTGGTCCGCGCCGCCGGGCGTTTTGCCGCACCAATCCCCTTGGGCGAAGCGCTGCTGGCCAACTGGCTGCTCGGTCAGGCCGGGCTTGAAGGGCAGGGCGGCGTCCTCAGCTTTGCCGCCGATGCCCGGCTTGTTTTGCGCGATGGCAAGGTGGACGGCACCGTCCATGACGTGCCCTGGGGCCGGCATGCCGAGGCCATGGTGGCCATCGCCGACGACGCCGGCACGCCCAGCGTGGTACTACTTGCTCGTGCCGAGGCGGCCGAACAGAGCCACGGGCTGAACGTGGCCGGCGAGCCGCGCGACGGCCTGCGCTTCAGCGCGGCTCCGGTGATCGCTAGCGCACCCTTGCCGGCGGGAGTCCCGGCCGAGGTGCTGTTGCTGGGAGGGGCGTTGCTGCGCTCCGCGCAGATCGCCGGCGCCTCGCGGGCATTGCAGGAGATGACCTCCACATACGCCAGCGAGCGCTCCCAGTTCGGGCGCCCGATCGGCGCCTTCCAGGCCATCCAGCAGCAGCTCGCGGTGTTCGCCGAGCAGACGGCCGCCGCTGGCATCGCCGCGGAGGCGGCTTTTGTCGAGTCGGACACGGCCCTGGCCGCCCTCACCATCGCCGCCGCCAAGGTCAGCACCGCTGAGGCGGCCAGCAGCGCTGCCGGCATTGCCCATTCGGTACACGGCGCCATCGGTTTCACCCAGGAATATTCGCTGCACCTGCTGTCGCGGCGCCTGTGGGCCTGGCGCAGCGAGTTCGGCTCGGCCAGCCTCTGGAGCCAGCGCATCGGCCAGCTGGTCTGCGCCCGTGGTGGCGAAGGCTATTGGCCGTTGCTCACCGAACATGCGAGACAACCTCTACCCGGACTCGAGGGGCATACGCCATGAATTCCTTTCTGCAGATCGAGCGGGACGGCGCCATCGTCACCGTGCGCATGAACCATCCGGAAACCCGTAACGCGCTGACTTCGCCGGAGCAGATCCAGGAGTTCGTCGACCTTTGCGCCGAACTGCGCAGGGATCGCTCGGCTCGGGTCATGGTGCTGACCGGTAACGGCAGCGCCTTCTGCGCCGGTGGAAACGTCAAGGACATGCGTAGCCGCGAGGGCATCTTCGCCGGCTCGCCCTTTGAACTGCGCAATACCTACCGCGATGGCATCCAGCGTATCCCGCTGGCGCTGTACGAGCTGGACATCCCGGTGATCGCCGCGGTCAACGGGCCGGCGATCGGCGCTGGACTGGACCTGGCCTGTATGTGCGACATCCGCCTGGCTTCCAGCTCGGCGCTGTTCGCCGAGAGCTTCGTGCGCCTGGGCATCGTTCCCGGCGATGGCGGGGCCTGGCTACTGCCGCGCATCATCGGCATCCCCAAGGCCAGCCTGATGGCTTTCACCGGTGACACCATCAACGCGGCCAAGGCGCTGGAGTGGGGACTGGTGGAGCAGGTTTGCACCCATGAAACCCTGCAGGCCGAAGCACACTCCCTGGCGCAGCGTATCGCCAGTAATCCGGGCCATGCCCTGCGCCTGTGCAAACGCCTGCTGCGTGAAGGTCAGCACATGCGCCTCGATTCGCTGCTGGAGCTGTCCGCAGCCTACCAATCCCTGGCCCATCACACGGAAGATCACCAGGAGGCGGTCGCCGCCTTCCTGGACAAGCGCAAGCCGGATTATCTGGATCGTTGAGAAAACCGACTGAATTGGAGTGAGTGCAATGCGTGGCGTTTTCCGTGAAGACCACAATATGTTCCGCGAGCTGGCGCGACGTTTCGTCGACCGCGAGATCGTGCCCTACCTGCATGAATGGGAAAAGAACGGCATCGTGCCCAAGGAGGTCTGGCTGAAGGCCGGTGAGCTGGGCCTGCTGTGCTCCACCGTGCCGGAGGAATACGGCGGCTCAGGCGGCGATTTCGGCCACTCCGCGGTGATGATCGAAGAATTGGCGCGGGCCAATGCCACCGCCGTGGGTTTCACCACTCACTCGGAGATCGTGGCGCCCTACATAGTCGCCTATGGCTCCGAGGAGCAGAAGCAGAAGTGGTTGCCGCGCATGGTCAGCGGCGAGCTGATCGGTGTGATCGCCATGAGCGAGCCGGGCATCGGCAGTGACCTGCGTTCGATGCGCACCCTGGCGCGGCGCGATGGCGACGACTACATCGTTTCCGGGCAGAAGACCTTCATCACCAATGGCGGCAACGCCGGGCTGATGGTCACCGCCACCAAGCTCGATCCGGCGGCCAAGGAGCTGACGCTGATCTGTATCGAAGAGGAGCGCAAGGGGTTCTCCAAGGGGCGTCTGCTGGAGAAGATTGGCCTCAAGGGGCAGGACACTGCCGAGCTGTTCTTCGACGAGGTGCGGGTACCGGCCAGCAACCGTCTGGGCGAGGAGGGGCAGGGCTTCAAGTACCTTACCCACCAACTGGCCTGGGAGCGCCTGATCATCGCCATTCGCGCGGCGCAGTCGATCCATACCCTGCTGGAGGAAACCATCGAATACACCCGTGAGCGCAAGGTGTTCGGCAAACCGGTGCTGGATTTCCAGAACACCCGCTTCAAGCTGGCCGAGGCCAAGGCGCAGGCGACCATGCTGCGAGTGTTCGTCGACGATTGCCTGGCCAAGGTGATGCGCGGCGAGCTGCCGGCGGATGTTGCTGCCATGGCCAAGCTGCTCGGCTCGGAGATGCAGGGCAAGCTGCTCGACGAGTTCCTCCAGTTGCATGGTGGCTACGGTTTCATGAGCGAGTACAAGATCAGCCGTGCCTGGGTGGACGCACGGGTTGCCCGCATCTATGGCGGGACCTCGGAAATCATGAAGGAAATCATCAGCCGCAATCTGTGAGCGTGGTCGGCGGTGAGTCACGGATATCGGGAGGCAGGGTATGTCCAATCTTAGAAGGCTTTTGCTGGTGCTATGTACTCTGTTGTCCCTGGGTGTCTTCGCCCAGACAGGAGAGGAGTACGCGCAGGAAGCCGAGCGTGCCACCCGGCTGCTGGACAAGGCCGTGGCTCACTACAAGGCGAACGGTGAAAGCGCGTTTGCCGCCTTCAGCCGGCAGGGGGTATTCGTCGATGGCGAACTCTACGTCTATGTGGTGGATACCAGCGGCGTGATGCTGGCCAGCGGCGGCCCTTCGGCCAATCTGGTTGGGCGTGATATCAGCAGCGTTCTTGGCGACGAGCTGAACAAAACCTTCAAGGAAGCCCTATCGTTGCCGGAAACGGGTGAAACCCATAGCGCCGAATATCGCTGGATGAACTGGGCCGATGGCAAGACACAGCGTAAACGGGTGTTCTTCCAACGTGTCGGTGAGCGGATCTTCGCAGTCGGCTACTACATGCCGCGTTCGAGCCAGACCGAAGCGCTGGCCCTGCTGGAACGCGCCACTGCTGCCGTCGCCGCTGCTCCTGTCGAGGCTATCGGGCGTATCAATGGTCTGAGTCCCGAGTTCGTCCAGGACGACCTGTATGTCTTCGTCGTTGACCTGGGTAGCGAGAAGTTCGTCGCCCATGGCTACAACCTGCGCCTGGTGGGCACTGACTTCCGTTCACTGCTTGCGGCAGACAGGCAGCCGATCGGCAGACAGATGCTGGATATATTGAAGAGCGGGGGCGAAGGAGAGGTCCACTATCAGTGGCGCAATCCGGCCAACAACCGGGTCGAGCAAAAAAGTACGCTGATCCGTAAGGTCGGCGGCTATGCGGTGGCGGTCGGTCACTACCAGCGTCCTGGGTCCTGAACATCGCTACAGGGCCTTTCCATGCGGCGGTGACCCCTTGATCTATCTACTCCCCATGCTGGCCGCGTTGATCTGGGCGGGTAGCACTGTGGTCAATCGTCTGGCCGTTGGTGCCATCGAGCCCGCTGCCATTTCTTTCTACCGCTGGCTGCTGGCCTTGCTCGTGCTCAGCCCCTGGTTGCTGCCCAAGGTCTGGAAGCAGAGGTGTCTGATCCGTCGGCATTTCTGGCAGCTGTGTGTCCTTGGTGTACTGGGCATGGCGCTGTACCAGTCGCTGGCGTATTTTGCCGCGCATACGGTCTCCGCCACGTCGATGGGGTTGATCCTTGGCACCATGCCGTTGCTGACCACCCTGCTGGCGTTACCGTTGATGGGTGTACGGCCGAGCCGCTCCGCCTGGTTGGGCTGCCTGCTCTCGTTCTTCGGCCTGGCCCTGCTGATCAGCGCCGGGCAGCTGAGCCGATTGTGGCTGGAAGGGATGGGCCTGGGCGAGTTCCTCATGCTCATGGCGTCGTTGTCCTACGCGGTCTACTGCCTGCTGCTCAAGCGCTGGCAACTGCCGATAGCGACCTGGGAGTCGCTCTACGTGCAGGTGTTCTGCGGGCTGGCGGTGCTGCTGCCGGCGTTCCTGTTGAGCCCTTCGGTGCAACTGACGGCGCAGAGCCTGCCGCTGGTGGTCTATGCTGGCCTGTTTGCCTCGGCGCTGGCACCTGGGCTCTGGAACCATGCGCTGGGGGTGGTTGGGGCCGAGAGGATCGCCGTATTCATGAATCTCACGCCGTTGTTCACTGGTTTGCTGGCGGTGCTGCTGCTGGGCGAGGAACTGCACAGCTATCATGCCATGGGTGGTGGCCTGATCCTGTTCGGCATCGCCGTGGTACAGGGCCTGGTGCCGATGCCGCGCAGGGGCGCCAGGGCTACCGATGGGCTCAGGCGCTCCGATACCTGAGCCCATACCCTGCTGATCAGAGAGCGGCGGGGGCATCCAGCTTGAGCAGGCGGATCGCGTTGCCACTGCGGATCTTCTCCCGGTCGTCATCGCTCAGGCCCAGGTTCTCGGTGAGGTCGCCATGGGCATAGGCACCGCCGAAATTGGTGCCGTAGACCAGCCGATCCACTCCGACCACTTCCACCACGCCACGGCGCAGGCCGGGCGCGTGCACGTCCAGGTCGAAGTAGAAGTTGTCCAGGTAGTCCATCAGCGGTTTGCGGTTGCGCGCATCCGGCGCCATGGCCTGGTTCAGTTCACTCAGGCGGCCGAGCTGGAATACCGCCATACCGCCGGCATGGGTGATGTACGCCTTGAGCCTGGGGAACGTGTCCAGTGCGCCACCGCAGATCAGGTACCAGAAGAACAGCGTCTCATCGACGCAGTCGCCGATGATCGAGGTGGTTTCGAACTTGTCGTCGGTGTGTTTCTCGCCCCAGTAAATGGACTGGTTGAAGCCGTGTACCATGATTGGCACGTCCAACTGCTCGATTTTCTCCCAGACTGGGAACAGGCGTTCGTCGTGTGTCTCGATGCCATTGAAATTGGTGCCGCCGACGCAGACGCCCTTGGCGCCCAAGTGCTTGACTGCGCGTTCGATTTCCCTCGCCGCCGCTTCCGGCTCAGCCAGATTGGCATGGCACCAGAAGTCGAAGTGCTGTGGGTCCTGGCGGCAATAGGCGGACATCTCATCGTTGCAGATGCGCGCGTACTCGGTTCCGAACTCCCCCGCCCAGTACATGAACGCGTGCGAGGGCGCGGAAACGACCAGCTTGTCCACGCCACGCTCGGCCATCAGCCGGCGACGGCTTTCGTGGGTCATGCGGGCCAGCAGGTTGGCCTCGGCCTCCACGTCGTTCTGCGCCTTGGACGGCTGCTTGGTGCCCAGGGAGAAGTGGCCGACGGTGAAACCGCTGGTCTTCATGAACGGGCCCCAGAACTCATGGCGGCTTAGCATTCCCTTCGTTACGAGATGGGCATGGATATCGATCAGCACGGCGTACTCCTCGGGTGGCTTGCAGGACGCTGGCATCGATTTCTGTGCCAGGGCTTCGAATATTATTTGAACATAAACAAAAAATTTGTTCATATGATTTGTGCGCATCCACCAGCCTCGGAGTGGTTGGCGCATATTTCGCGATCCATCGAACCCGGAGAACAACAATGAGCAAGACATGGTTCGTTACGGGGGCTTCCCGTGGCATCGGTGCGGAAATCGTCAAAGCGGCGTTGGCTGCCGGCGACAGGGTGGTCGCGACAGGACGTGACCTGGCCCGCCTCGAGCGGTTGTTCGCGCCGTATGGCGATCGCGTGCTGTCGCTGCAACTGGACGTCGCCAAGGAAAACCAGGCATTCGCAGCGGTCGAGGCTGCGGTGCAGCGTTTCGGGCGCATCGACGTTGCCGTGAACAACGCGGGCTATGGCCAGTTGGGCCCCTTCGAGGAGAACGACGCCGAGGCGGCCGAGAGGCAGTTCGCAACCAACGTATTCGGTGTATTCCACGTGTGCCGCGCGGTGCTGCCGGTGATGCGCCGGCAGCGGGCCGGGCACATCTTCAATGTCTCGTCGATCGCCGGTGTGGCTGGTATGGGCGGCGCCGCGTTGTACTGCTCGGCGAAGTTCGCCGTGGAAGGTTTCTCGGAATCGCTCGCGCAGGAGGTGGCGCAGTTCGGCATCCACGTTACCATCGTCGAGCCGGGGGCGTTCCGCACCGATTTCCTCGACGGCAGCTCGGCCGCCCTGGGCGGCAGGGGCCTGGAGGATTACGCGGAGTTCAGCAAGAAGATCAAGGCTTCCTCGGCAGCCAACAACCACAAGCAGCTCGGCGATCCCGCCAGGCTGGGTGCGATGCTGGTGCGTTTGGCCGCCGAAGAAAAGCCTCCGCTGCGCTATCTGGCTGGCTCCGACGCCCTGCAGGTGGTGAACGGCAAGCTGGCGGTCATGAGCCGGGAGATCGAGCAGTGGCGCGATCGATCGGTAATGACCGATGGGGATTTCAGTTGACGTCCAGGACCGTTGGCTGCCTTGCCTTCATGCCCGTGTGAGGGCTTGAGTCGTCGCTCGTGGGACGGGTACCGACAGAGCCTATAGGAGGAGAGTGTTTTGGCACACGACAACAATAAGAAAAGCCGCTTGCTGGGCTACCTGTTGATCCTGACGCTACTGGCCTGCGCCAGGGGAGAAGCATTGGCTGCGCTGAGCCGTCAGGAGCTCCAGGAAACGCGGACTCTGGCGACAATGACGACGGTCAGTGCGCTGCTCTACTACAACCTCAACGGCATCCCCTATGAAGCCGAGAATCTAGAAGCCTTTACCTACAACCTGAACCGGCTGCACGAGCTGTCCGCACGAGCTGGTGATACCGTGCTCGCCGAACAGGTCCGACTGCTCGGCGACGCGGTTGCCCAGCTCGAGCAACTGCCGCAGAGCACCGCCGATGCGCGCTCGGTGTGGCCTGCCTACACACGCTGGTTGCCGGGTGTCATTGAAGCGCATTTCCGCCTGGAGAAATCGCTGAGCGACCGCTATGACGCGGCACCCGAGATAGCGCACAGACAGAGCGGGCTGCATGGGCTCAGCCACGATATCGGGCGGATGCTGCTGTCCTATCAGATGGCGTCCTTCCCGAATTTCGGCGGTGATATCTGGATTCTCGACGAGCGGGCGCTCATCGCACTGGATGCCGAGATAGAGCGGCGCTTTGCCGAGTTGGCCGAGCGAAATGGCACCGAGACGCTGAAAGCCCCCCTCAGAAACTATCGCTTCGTGCGCCAGCACCTGCTCGATCCTGCCGGTAATTGGGCTCCGAATGCGGTAGCGCTCTATCTAGCAAGAGCCATGCGCACCCTGGATAGCGAAGCGCACGCCATGGGCGACAGTGCGCAGGGATAAGGCGTGTCATGGAGACGCCAATTGCTGTCCCGGTGGTCCATCGGCGTCGGCAGCCGGAAACTGTATTGCAACACCACCATTAGGAGAATCGAATAGCCATGTTCACCCATGTCACGCTGGGCACCAATGACCTGGAAAAAGCCCGTGCTTTCTACAATGCAGTATTGCCCGCGCTGGGGTACGGCAATGTAGCCAATAAGGACAATGCCTCGGTCTGGAGTGGCGCGGGGCCTCGTTTCGTCGTGCTGACGCCTGCCGATGGCAATGCCGCCACTGTCGGTAATGGCGTGACTATAGGCTTTGTGGCGCCGAGCCGTGCCGCGGTGAATGAGTTTCACAGGCTGGCCCTGCTGGCCGGGGGAACCGATGCCGGCGCCCCTGGGCTCCGTGATTATGGGCCCAATGTCTATGCGGCGTATGTACGCGATCTCGAAGGGCACAAGATCGTCGCCAGTTGCATGAGTGTCGAGTGAGGCTTGTAAATCTGCATGGGGCGGGTGGGGCGGAGTAGTAGAGGGGCGGGGTCTCCGCCCCGAATTTTGTGGGTGGTCATCTCGCCTTCGTAGCCCGCGTCGGTGGCGATCACCATGCTATCCGCTTCATCTAGCAGGCGCTGAATCACACGGAGCTGTTTCGCAGCTTTCGGCTTGACCTCCAGCTTCCACTGAGACGGAATGATTGGCAACTGCTCCAGCAACCATTGCTTGTACTGCTCGCCGTAAGCCTCGGGAAGGGCGGCTTCCAGCAGGTGGCCGATGCACCAGGTGACAGTTCTCTCCGGGACGTTCAGGTAGCCTTTGCCTCGCCGTGTGGTACCGAGCACCTTTGCAATATCCTTGTCCTGGGACGGCTTTTCGCATAGGTAAAGACGCATGAATCTGCTCCGGATGAGATTTCCGGGCAGGGGCGGTGGACGGCCTGCTGGGCAACTACAGAAAGGCTAAAGTGACGGTCATCGAGTTGAGGTGTTTGTTAGCTTTTGATAGGCAGAAGGCGACCCGAAGCGGTCTGTGCTAACCGGCAGATACCGGCCAAAAGCGGTCATAGGGGGGTCTAGAAAAGCCGGAGCCATTCGGTACACAAAAGACCTGAGCAAAAATAAAAAGTAAGATCACTTCGCGCTAGACCCAGATGTTGCCAGTTTGTTTTTAGCCAACCATCCAACAAGGGAACCGCCACATGGCTAAAGGTTCAGGTAAGGCTGCGGCACCATTACAGACTTACAGCGATGAGGACGTGATGAAGGCGAGCTTTCGCCTGGAAATCGTTAATGAGCCGGGCGCGCCTTCACACAATCTCTATCTGCGTACCTATATTCTTGAGGATGCAGAGAAAAGGGTTTGGCATTCAACACCTGAAAGCGAATGGCCATTACTGGCGTCCATAACGCCAAACCAGATCATCATGCGGCCGATCCATGTGAACCCGCATGCACAGCGCTATCTGTCACCCAAGAATGGCCGTTTCACTACGGTCATCTATGCGGGTGAAATCGGCGACAAATTGCCCGCTGACGCTTCCGCCGCGGAGACTTTTATTGGCATGCATTTACCTTGGAAACTCTTTGATTCTCCAGGGTATGTCGGTCAAGGTCGCGTTGAACTGTGCGCAGACTTACTGAGAAACCATCATCCTTGAGTTTCTCTAGCAAGGTTGTGGTCGAAATGCGGCCTGGTGCTCGTGGTATAAGGCGCAGCAGCGCGATAAGTCTCAGGAGCGTGTCCTTAGCTTCGGACATCTTAACTTCCCTGTCGTACTGAAATGGGGGCGCTTTGTTGGCGCCATTTACATGACGAATCTAACCCTTTAAGTGGCGATTTGCCACTCCGGCGAGAAACACCGTAGCCCGAACGAGCGAAACTAGCCGCTAGGGCCTCTAGGTGGGTTGCTCGGCGTTCAACAAGCTCTGGCGAGCGGCACCAAGGGCAGTGATCGAAGCACTCTTTTGTGGTGCTATCCCCATCGTGGAGCACCATCGTCTGCTGCCATGCGCAATGGCGGCAGCAGTGGGTCATAGCTGTTCTCATACGAGTCTCCTTTGCGTAGCGCTTGCAGAGGACATTACCCGGTTATAGCGACAGAACCTGTCGCGCTGAAACACTGAGGTCTGCGATGGACCAAGCTTGTCTCGCTTCTGTTGCTTCACAGCCGCTTGACGCCGTTGCCTCTATGCCATGTTGGCTTCATCTTCAATCAACGAACCTATGTCCGCTCAGGACAAGGCTGTCTGCCTTGACGTTCATCCGATCTTCGTTATGCAAAAATAATTGATTCGTCTATTGCGATAGCTTTTTCTCATTAGGCATGCTGGTTATGTGCGAGATCGTTCGTACACATAAAAAGAAAAATCAGCATGAACACCGATACTCAGACCGCTTACCGCTCACTGGCTACCCACTTCTATACGACACGCTTTCCAGAAATCCCTGTCTCGGCGCTGGATGAGTTGGATGAGTTCCGCATCATCGGCGCGCTGCTGCGTGCTGCCCCCGAGTACCGGCCGGACTACTTCAGGCGGTTGCGTAATGCATTGGTCCTGGACCAGAAGCTCAGGGGGCATTTTTGGATTGCGCAGGAGGTCAATCGGACGCGCAACCCGGTTACCGTTCTGGGCTTGCCTCGCAAGCGCAAGCAGGCGCGCAGGCAGAGAATTTCAGATGACGATTTCGCTAGCTGGGTGAGGGCGCTTTTAGCCAAGGGGCTGGGGGTTGAGGCTGGCGCACTAATGTTGATCAGTATGACTGGGGCGCGTCCATGCGAGCTGAGTTTTAAGTATTGAGGGCACGAGTATTAGCATTCTCGGCGCCAAACATAGCCACGGTGGACTGCGTGGCGCTGATCGCGTGCTTGAGGCTGACAAAGATTTCTGCCAGCTCGCCTGTAAGTAAGCGTCCAGCCAAGTCACCTTCCGAACTCCAGCATTAAGGGCGATGGTGTCCGCGTATTTTTAAGCGGACGCGATCGTCCTTAACGTTAGGATTTCCATGCGCCAACGAAGCTCTTACCCCAAACCGTTCAAGGTCCAGGTCGTTCAGGAATGCCTACAACCGGGTGCGACCGTCTCCAGCGTTGCCATCCGCCATGGCATCAACGCCAACGTCATTCGAAAATGGCTACCGCTTTACCGAGATCAGCTACCCGCGGTGTTGTCGGCGTTCGTTCCATTGAGGGCTACGCCCAAACGGCCGACTGCAGCATCGGTGATTATTGAGCTATCGCTTGGCGAGCAGTCAGTCACAGTGAAATGGCCAGTGTCCGATCCTGACGGCTGCGCCCGCTTTGTCCGGGGGCTTGCCCCGTGATCCGCATCGATAGCATCTGGCTTGCCACTGAGCCGATGGACATGCGCGCCGGCACCGAGACCGCATTGGCCCGTGTAGTGGAGGTATTCGGTGCGGCGAAGCCGCACTGTGCTTATCTGTTCGCCAACCGCCGCGCCAACCGCATGAAAGTGTTGGTGCATGACGGTGTAGGGATCTGGCTGGCCGCGCGGCGATTGAACCAGGGCAAGTTTCACTGGCCAGGCATCCACCGCGGCTCGGAAGTTGAACTCGACACCGAGCAGCTTCAGGCTTTGGTGCTCGGTTTACCTTGGCAGCGGGTTGGTGCAGCCGGTGCGATCACAGTGCTGTAGCGCCGGCCATTAGCCCATCGCTTTATCTGCGCTGATCGCCTGCTCTGGCACAATCAGCGGCATGACTTCCTCGCCCAATCTCGACCAACTGACACCTGAGCAACTGCGCGCACTCGCTGCGCAGTTGCTGTCGCAAGTCGACACGTTGGGTAAGACGGTTGAAACGATGGGCAAGAAGATCGACCGCGATCAAACCGTCATCGAGCAGCTCACCCATGAAATCGCCTGGTTCAAGCGACACAAGTTCGCCAAGCGTAGCGAGCAACTAAGCCCTGACCAGGGCAGCCTGCTGGATGATTTGCTCGACACGGACATTGCCGCTATCGAGGCGGAACTGAAAACCCTCAATCCTCCGGCGGCTCCGGCTGAACCCCGCCAACAGCCCAAGCGCGCACCGCTGCCAGCCCAGTTTCCGCGTACTGTGATCCGTCACGAGCCGCAGAACACTCAATGCACCTGCGGCTGCCAGCTGCAACGCATCGGCGAAGACATCAGCGAAAAGCTGGATTACACGCCGGGCGTGTTCACCGTCGAACAGCACGTGCGTGGCAAATGGGCCTGCCGTCAGTGCGAAACACTGATCCAGGCGCCGGTACCAGCCCAGGTGATCGACAAGGGCATCCCCACTGCCGGCCTGCTGGCTCACGTGATGGTGGCCAAATTTGCCGACCACCTGCCGCTGTATAGGCAAGAAAAGATTTTTGGGCGCGCTGGCCTGGCCATCGCCCGCTCGACGCTGGCGCAGTGGGTCGGACACACCGGCGTACAGCTCCAACCATTGGTCGACGCCCTGCGCGAGGCGGTACTGGCGCAAGGCGTGATCCACGCCGACGAAACCCCCGTGCAAATGCTGGCCCCTGGCGAGAAGAAAACCCACCGGGCTTACGTCTGGGCATACTGCACCACACCCTTCGCCGACCTGAAGGCCGTGGTGTATGACTTCAGCCCCAGCCGGGCTGGTGAGCATGCGCGCAATTTTCTGGGTCAGTGGAGTGGCAAGCTGGTCTGCGACGACTTCGCCGGCTACAAGGCCAGCTTCGAGCAGGGCATCACCGAAATTGGCTGCATGGCCCACGCCCGCCGCAAATTTTTCGATCTGCACGCAGCGAACAAAAGCCAGTTAGCCGAACAGGCGCTGCACTCCATTGCCGGGCTGTATGAAATCGAGCGGCAAGCACGGCACATGAGCGATGAAGAACGCTGGCGAATACGGCAGGAAAAGTCTTCACCAATCCTCGATGCGCTGCATAACTGGATGCTGGCCCAGCGTGATCGGGTGCCCAACGGATCAGCCACGGCAAAAGCCCTGGATTACAGCCTAAAACGCTGGTTAGCGCTGACGCGCTATCTGGACGACGGCGCCGTGCCTATCGACAACAATCAGGTCGAGAACCAGATTCGACCATGGGCCCTTGGACGCTCGAACTGGCTGTTTGCCGGGTCGCTGCGCAGCGGCAAACGGGCGGCGGCGATCATGAGCCTGATCCAGTCGGCGCGGATGAATGGGCATGATCCGTACGCCTACCTGAAGGATGTGCTGATGCGGCTGCCGACACAGCGGGCCAGCGAGATTGGCCAACTACTGCCGCATCAATGGGCACCCGCCTGAATTACGCAAGGTGAGTTCGGCAGACGCTTACAACGTGGGTGCCCATAGTGACTGTTTTGGGTGCCCGAACAGGCATCGCAGGTGCCGCTTGTGGCAGAGTAAGTGTGTTGCACCTCCGCTTTGCGACACCTCGGGTATCACAACTGGTTGTGCGGCATGGTGGGGGTATCGCATTTCCCTGTTGCGACACGCATGTCGTGTCGCAAAGCTGGCTGCTATTGCAGTCTCCGTCGCAGGGGGAATCTGGTGCTGCTTCCATGGATCTGGTGGGGGCATTGGGTCGTCTCCTGCGCTTGAGGGCAGGCTTCTAAAATGCAAAAGGCCGCCTTGATGGCGACCCTTCCCAGCCCTTCATCGCATCATATCCAGTTGACAATGTTGCTCTGTGTTATGAGGGGCTAGTGCAGCGTCTTCTTGGCTTTCCGGCCTCGCTTACTGCGTCCTGCCTGGCTGCCCATCAAATGTTTGAAGTGCTGCCAGTTGATGGTTGCCAAGGGCAGGTTGTAGCTCAGGTTGCGCTCCAGAATATCCCGCAAAATCAGGGACTCCGGCTTTTCCAAGTAGTGTTCGGTAGTGACCTCTAGCTTGCCCTCGGTGTGCCCCAGCAGATGTGCGATGGTGGTTTCGGGTACACCCGACTTCTGAAGCCGTGTCGCGAAAGTGCGACGGAAGCTTTTAAAGTTGAAGCCACCGTTGAGGGCTACTGGGCAATGCTGTCCGATGAAGCCCGCTCCTGTCACAGGCCCGCAGAAGAAACGGCTCGCGGCACGTGAGTACAGATGCTTTTCGTCAAAGCGCAGTTCTGAAAAAAGCAGGGCATCCGGGCCTTCTGCCTGGCGCCGCTCCATCACGAAATCTAGGAAACCCATTTCGATCAGCTTCGAGCAGACAGGAATCTCGCGCCTCGATGACGAATTTTTCAGAGACTTGTTGAAGCCGTTGTCGTTAATGCTAATCAGCGGCACGCCGTGAACATCGTGGAACACGTCGTGAACACGTAGCTGGCAAAGCTCGTTGAGCCTGGCTCCCGTGAAGATACCGAGTGGCATCAACCAGAAACAATAGCTGTGGGCATCGTGGCGTACATGGGCTATCGGTGTCCCAGGATCGTATGCCTGATAAGGCCAGCTATCGAAGAGACCAACGAGGTTGGAGTCCAGAAGCGCTTTCGTCTCTACCTGAGATTTAGTCTGGCAGCCATGTACTTTCACAGGCTCAGCAAGCAACTGATCGTTGACAGCTTCGTTGATCATTCTGTTGAAGAGCTGGAAATAGCCTTGCAGGTTGCCCCCTTGGCTCTGCGATGTGCTGTTCTGCTTCAGGAGAGCAGGAAGCTGGTCCTTAAGAGTCTGAATATCCGCACTGCTGAGTTCACAAACTCGCCGCTCTGGATTTTCTGCAGTGAGAACGCGTTTGATCTTCTCCATGCGTGCTCGGAGCATGTACTCGTTCTTGGCGCTGTAGTCGTTCGAGCGCAAAAAGCGAGAGAGCACGGTATCTAGGTATTCACTCAAAAGGGGAGAGTAGTGATAACGGTTGAGCGCATTCACGACCAGTGACAAGTGCGGAATGGCTAGCTCAAGAGACTTTTCATGGCCAGGAGCGGCACTTATGAAAAGGCCATTGAAGAAAGGGATGGATAGATTGGGGGTACGATTTACATTCATGTTAGCCTCACTATGGGTGAGGTCTAAACATAATGCTGGTTATATATACAGTCAATACTCTCTATCGAATTTTCCATCTTGATAGATTTTATTGACAATTTGTCAATATCGAAAAGCCTTGCTAGCAAAGGGGAAATGTCAGATTTCCCCTTTCTCCGGTCTCAGAAATTATTTTTGGATAAATGACTTCCAATGCCGCTTTTCGGACCAACTTGAGCTCTTGAGGGAGGCTTTTCCTCTAGGCCGTCCTACCTTGAAGGAGCCTTGACGGTCTTTCAGAAGCAGGTATTGGGAGTAATGAATATGCTCAACGGGGACCTCGAAGTCGATCTTGTCGAGCTCTTCCTTGAGAACATAGCTCGGATAGCAATCTCCATAGCCACCCGTGGTGCTGCGGTCCGCGTGCCCGACTAGGGCCTTGCCGATCAGCATGTCGAGCTTCTGCCGACGGAATTGGTTGATGAACGTATGCCGCAGGCCGTGGAAAGTCAGCTCGTCATCGCCCAGCCCGCATTGACCCAGGTAACCTTGGTCTTCCTTGCTGGAGCCGATAAACCAGCGGCTTGCCACATGCCCAGGCGACAGATCGCCATACACGCGGATGTTGTCGAAAAGCTGGGCCGACAGATCTCCGTCATTCGCATCCAGGCGTTGCTGATGAAACTCTAAAAACCCAGCTTCAAGAATGGCTTTATGCAGCGGCACGAGGCGCTCGGAGTCCGCCGTTTTTAGCTGACGTGCACCAGAACTGCTGATGCTGATCACCCAGACACCAAGCTCCTCGCGGATATCCCCGAGGCGAAGTTGGCAAAGCTCACTCAAGCGAGCACCGGTATAGAGGCCGAGCAGTGGCAGCCAGAAGCGATAGTCATCCAGTCGCCAGCGCGGAGGTTCTTTGAGGGTATACGCGGGGCCATTAAGCAGTTGCTCAATCTGCCGGTGAGTGTAGGTGCGCTTGCGTGGTGAGGGGGCGCCTTTCGTGCTGAACACCAGGCCAGCGGCAAGGTTCTCTTTCAGATAACCCTGGTCGTGCGCATAGCCGACGACCGCCCGCGCTAGCTCAAAAAACTTCTTAGCTGTGCGCGCATTGATGGGCTCGTACTTGCCACCCTGGATGATTTGGCTCAAGGGCTGATAGCGTGTGGCCCGCAGGCGGTGGCGGTTTTTCGGATAGCTACGGAGCTGATCGCGCAGTGCGTTGAAGTCTGAACGGCTCAAAGAGTCGAGTGTCCTGTGACCACCAATGAGCTCGGCAAGTCCTTCGAGACGTGCATGCATCGTGATGCGTGTGCGCGGATTGCTCCAAGCCCCTTCGCGGATTTGGCGCTCTTCGAACTCATTGACGAGTGCAGCAAAGTTGAGCTGCTCAGGATTGCTCAAGCCCGCTGGAATCAAACGGTCATTACTTGCCGGGGTGTCAAACAGCGTGGCCAGTTTCGTTTTTTGTGCCTCGGGCAGAACGCTGCTCAGCGCACTGAGCAGTGCCAGGGTGCCGGGATCCTGGGGGGCAGGAGGGGCGTCATTTGCAGCGACCAGCTCCGGAAGTGAAGTCATCGGTTCGGCTGGCGGGATTGGCCCTAGCGTCCGGCGAATCAGATCGCTGATTTCTTGCATTGCACGCTCATAAGCATCAGTCGAAGTGTGCTCCACAAAGCTCTGCAGCAAGATCTTATCGATCTGAATAAGCGTTGCTTGGATCATCAGCAACGCGACGATCGGCGAACTGGTCAGCAGTTCGACATTGATTTCAGACGGGCGCTGAGGGTTCGCTTTCAGGCGAGGGTGGCTGAGCGGAATACGCAGAGAATAAAGCCCGCTTTCTTCTTGCACGACTACGAAACGACTGCAGATTTCAAGCGAGTCGATGTCCACTTGCTGCTGATTCAGCCAGAAGCCGACGGCGTATGCAGATTGGGGCAGGCTCGGCGGAATGTGCAGCAGATTCCGGCCCTGGTCCGGGCGCGCGAAGCACAGATATTCATAGAACGACATCAGAGAGACGAGAGGATGCCCGGGGGCGTAACGGATACCTGTGAGCGGCAGCGTCTCTAGAGCTGTGATGGCGTTGTAGATGTAGATCGCTGCGCTGTTTGCCACTGCGGGGTCGCGAGTACCGAGAGGCCAGTCGAAGCGCGTGAAGCCGATATTGAGGACTTTCGTTAGCTTCTGACTAGGGAACAGCGCGAAGTGTATTTCTCCGCCTGGCTCTTCAGTAAAGAGAACCGGGTGCTCTTGGCATTCCCTCATCAAACGCTCATAGCCCGGCGTGGGGTCAATGGATGCGAGCTTGCTGGGAGAGGGGCGAATACGCCACACCATCCGCGTGCTCTCCAAATTTTGCTGCACGAGGTGGTGTAGTTCTTCGAGCTCGAAGAGAACGTTATGCGAGGAGAATCGAACACGGTCCTCATTGGTTTTTTGCAGGAATTGCTTGAACCGCAGGTTCAGATGCGCAGCCAGGTTGCGAGCAAGCGCTTCGTCATAACCCAGAGACCAGCGGATTTGCGCTGGTAGCTGTGGGTTGAGCGCGAAATGCTTGGGAAAGGTGAGGTAGTACTGAAAGCCGGTTTTGGCTTGATAGACCAGGTGCTGAACACCGGTTTTGCTTTGACGCTTGGACATGATGGCATACCTATTTGGATTCACAGTTGGACTGTGTGAAATCCATTGCCATCAAATCGTGTCTGAAACCCGCGGTTTAGACGGGTTTCAGACTGTATTTGGTGGAGCCGGGGGGATCCGACCTCGATTTCAGGATCGGACCCTAGGCGCCTTGGGGATCAAGCCGGGACCGGGCCGAGGTCCGATGCTGTCTGGCTTTCTCAGTGCTTAAACATAGGAAGGATTTTTCGAGCGTCAAGGGAGCAACAAAAT
>Ga0180219_1000577_pt1 | contig 28947 bp, 26 predicted proteins | sample eDN3rd30CBELigMG_FD_151338 | JGI IMG/M metagenome (GOLD analysis project Ga0180219, IMG submission 151338) | Enriched Miracle-Growth compost microbial communities from Emeryville, California, USA - eDNA 3rd pass 30_C BE-Lig MG (version 2)... ... | reverse complement strand
ACCGGCTATCGAATTAAACCCGAGTGGTAGTTTTGGTGGCGCAAACAGGCGCTTCTGAATTACAAGCCAGCGTAAAACGGGCCATTTGAATTAAATCAACGTGGGCACGCTGTTCTCTCTCTCTCGAGTAGTTTCGAGTTCACCGACTTCCGTACTGCTGGCACCGTTACCTTAACCTGAGGGTAAGCATCAACGGCGATAACGTGTTATGACCGAACCTCGTTCTTCGCTTTATCATCGCCATCGTTATCCATCAGAGATTATTGCAGAGGCGGTGTGGTTGTATTTTCGCTTTCCACTGAGCTTTCGCATGGTTGAAGACATGCTGGCTTATCGTGGGATCTTCGTCACACATAAGACTGTGTACGAATGGGCTGGAAAATTCGGACGGACCTATGCCAGTAATATCCGTCGCCGCACACCACGCCTTGGTGACAAGTGGCATCTGGATGAGGTTGTCATTACGATCAAAGGTGAGCATCACATTCTTTGGCGAGCGGTTGATCAGGACGGTTTTGTGTTAGATGTTTTGGTCCAGAAACGCCGCAATACCAAGGCTGCCAAGCGTTTCATGCGCAAGCTTCTCTCTGCTCAAGGCTGCGCACCGCGGGTTATGGTCACCGATAAACTACGATCTTATGGCGCTGCCAAACGAGACATAGGCCTTAACGTTTGCGATCATCGCCAGCATAAGGGTTTGAACAATCGGGCAGAGAATTCGCATCAGCCGATCCGACGACGCGAGCGGGTTATGAAGCGCTTTAAATCGGCGCGACATGTGCAAAACTTCACGTCGATACATGATCCGATCTACAACATATATTACTTCCCACGTAACCAATTCGACGCTGCCGATCATCGTGAATTACGACAAGCCGCCACCAACATGTGGTGGGAAATCGCTTGCCTGAAATCTGCATAGAAACTGCGTCAAAGAATGAGTTACGTGGCGCTCACGTTAAGGTAACGGTGCCGAAGACACTTGTTGTATCGTTGTCTCGTCCCACGCGCCATAGCGAGTAAAAGGCACAATTTTTTACAGGCCTTCCCCTTTTTCGCAGGCGATCCATTTGGATTTTTCCTCACCCTGTTGTGGGGCTATCGTGTGATCGAAAATCAAACTGGCACGGTCAAATGTGGAAACCTGGACGAAGTCATAACAAAGCGTATTGCTTCGACAATTGTCCGTCACCGGCACTTGCACGGATTATCGGTGACTATCGATGACTTTGGGTCCGGATTCCGTCAATCTCCCCAATCGCCCGACGGGACGCATTATCAAGGCATCATCGGTGCGGGTATGGCTGGAAGGTTACAGTCTTCTCGAGAGCGCTAAAGTTGCAGCAGAGAACCAGCAAACAGCTTCACGTAAGGCCTATGGCGACAGTTTCGCACAGGGCTATGAAGACGGGTACAGCGAGGGTCGGACAGAAGCAACACGGCTGGTCCATACTACTACGGCCAGAATTGATCGATATCTTGGTTCCCTTGAAAAGGAAATCACCGGCGTCGCTCTCGATATTGTCAGGCGTGTACTCGGTACATTCGATACAGGCGACCTGCTGGCCCGGGCAGCTCGTCAGGCATTGATGGATTTGCGTCGTTCAAAATACGTAAGGATTTCCGTTCACCCGAGTATGGAGCAGACCGTGCGTCGTGAACTGGCGGACCTGATGGCAAACGAAGAGATACCGCTTGAAATTCACGGTGACCCTGAACTGTCGGTCGACGCGTGCATTCTCTCCTCCGATCTTGCAGTGATCGACGCCACGCTCAAGGTGCAGCTGGAAGCAATACGCACCAGTCTTCAGACAGTTGATGCAACGGCTATCGAAACGGGGCATGGATGAACGAGACAGACACCAAACTTGCTTCCATAATCCCTCGACTGCGTGGAGGATTGACAGAAAACAGGGTTTCACGGCCCAGTCGCGGTCGGGTGCGCGAGATCACGGGGCTTATGATCAGCGCCTCGCTTGACGAAGCACGCATGGGTGAGATCTGCGATCTGGTTGATCCCAAATCAGGCCAGCGGGGAAAAGCTGAAGTGGTCGGACTAAGGGACGACACTGCAATTCTGCTTCCTTTGGGCGATATCGAGAATTTATCCAATCTCACGGAGGTCATCCCGACGCGAACTGTACAACGAGTACGCGTCGGAACCGGCCTTCTCGGTCGGGTCATCGATTCTCTGGGAAATCCTATCGATGGCGCACCGCTGGATCCTGACAACGACTGGTACTCCTATCCCGTCATGGCCCAACCGCCTGAGCCTATGCAAAGGAAGCTCATATCGGAACCCATCCACTTCGGTGTGCGGGCAATCGACGGAATGCTCACGTGTGCGAAGGGTCAGCGCATCGGTCTGTTTGGCGCACCAGGTGTTGGAAAATCACTCCTTCTGGCGGATATCGTTGAAGGCAGCAGTGCAGACGTGACTGTCGTCGCGCTCATCGGTGAACGTGGCCGGGAAGTGCGCGAATTCATGGAGCATCATCTTGGTACAGTATCACGACAGCGTTGCGTGGTGGTCGCAGCGACATCTGATCGACCTGGTATAGAACGCGTCAAGGCAGCCCATACCGCGACAACAATCGCAGAGTATTTCCGCGACCAGGGCAAACATGTTCTGCTGGCAGTCGACAACATCACACGCTTTGCGCGAGCCCAGCGTGAGATTGGACTGGCTGCCGGAGAACCGCCCACGAGACGTGGTTTCCCGCCCTCTTTCTTTGCTGCGCTGCCTCGCTTGCTTGAACGGGCCGGCCCCGGATCGAGCGGCTCGATTACCGGACTTTATAACGTACTCATGGAGGGCGACGGTAATCAGGACCCTGTCGTTGAAGAAGTCCAGGCCTTGCTTGATGGCCACATCTTTCTTTCTGCAGATCTTGCACAGCGCAACCATTTTCCCGCGATCGACGTCGTGCGCTCCAACAGTCGACTGATGTCGAACGTCATTGACGATGAGCATCGTGCTGCGGCAGCGCAGATCAGGCGGCTGCTTGCAAGATACCAGGAGACGGAGCTCCTCGTACGTATCGGCGAATACGAACATGGCGCTGATGCACTAACCGACGAAGCCATTGCAAAGATCGACAGGATCAACGACTTCCTCCAGCAAAAACAACCAATGCGTGCGCCAATAGAAGAGACCTTGCGTCTGATGCGAGGGTTAACGAATTGAACCAGGCAAAAAACAAGGCCATTCTCAAACATCTGCGCGAGATTCGCCAGTTCCGTGAAACCAGGGCCGGGAGCCATCTTGCGCGCGCACGGAATCTTGCCCGTCAAGCGGAAGCCGACACGCGCGAAAAAGCGGAACTTCGCCTCAAACACAGTGCCGAAGCTGCAATGATCGAGAAAGAGATACTGGCAACGATGGCCGGTAAAACGATAACCATGTCCTCTCTGCATTATCTGGAAGCTTTTCAGCAACGTACCGCAGCAGTCGGAGCAGACCACAGAAATGAAGAAGCTGCAGCACAATCATCCCTCGATCAGGCGAATGGAAAACTGGATGACGAGCAGGACCGGTTCAGAAAGGTGCAGGCTTCAAAAATGAAACTCGAGGAGCTGATCGATCAACTGAACAAGTCCGCTGATATTGACGGATGGTCAGTCTGAATGGTCGCAGTGCTGGCAAACAGAAAACAAGGGGCAAGCCCGCGGCGAACCACCAAACGTATCGGCAACAAGTCGCGCCCGGTCGTTGAGCCTTTGCACTTGCCTGAAATACCCGTCCAGCATATCGACGCGGTTAACGCACTCAATCGGCGACGGGGGCCCGTTTCATTTTCAGTAGTGGACCGGGTATTTACATTTGGTCCGGTCAGCTATCCCCGGGACATACACCAGGACGTCGCTGTGACGCTGACCACCCCGCACGGTCCAGCGACGCTTCATATCCCAGGCGTGTTACTTGATGCATGGCTGGAACGATCTGACCCAGCGACAGGTTTCCAGAATTTGCAGCCGGCAGAGCAGGCACTCCTGCTAGAAGCGCTTTTCGATAAGGAATTGAACTGGATCGAAAAAAAACTGAACAGCACAGTTGAGTTTCTCGAAGTCCGGCGTACTCCCGCTAAAAACATTGGCTCACTCCTGCCCACCGTGACGGCAATATCAGACTGCGGCAGGGACGTAGCACTTGCCATCGGTAGCGATCAGCTTGCACAAAGGCTGGCACAGCTGCTCGATCACGCAGCCGACAAAGCCTCCCTTTTTGCAACATCGGTGCCGGTTGCAGTGCGCATTCTCTACGGAGCGACCACTATTGCACTCGGCGAGATGAAAGAACTGGAGCGCGACGATGTCATTCTGCCGGCTGACAGCGAATTCCATGGAAGCCGGTCCTGTTGTCTGATCGGTGACCGAATGGCTGCTCCCGTTTCGGCTGTAAATGGTGGCTGGCGCATTGACGATCACTTCCTCCCTTTAACCGGATCTGAATGGGATTTCGACATGGCGACAGAACATGCGATGGATAACAGCGATGACGACAGGGTTGCAAACCTGGCCGATATACCGGTTACACTCGTGTTCGAGGCAGGGCGTATCGCGCTTCCCCTCGCAGAAATCCAACGTCTCGATACCGGAAGTCTGATCCCGCTTGATGCTCCCGTTGACAGCGGAGTGGCTATCTTTGCGAATGGCAAACGTGTCGGTCACGGTGAACTCATCAAGCTGGGTGAAAAACTTGGCATTCGCGTTGTGAATATTTTCGACAATGATTGAAACGCAACAAAATCTCCTTCCCCTCATTGCTGTTATAGGAATTGTTGGCCTTCTGCCTCTAGCGGTGGTCACCATGACCGGCTTCCTCAAAATATCAGTAGTGCTGTTTCTGGTGCGTAATGCTCTGGGCATACAGCAGATGCCACCAAATCTGGTTCTGTACGGAATCGCCCTGGTACTGACCGTGTTCGTCACCACACCAATGCTGACAGAAATCCAGCGAACGCTTGTGGAAGGACAGGCCAAATTCGATACGGCAGACGACATCGTACGAAGCGCCGAGCTCGTGCGGGAACCCATCAAGCGACAACTTGTGCGTTTCACCAAACCGGAAGAACGTAGCTTTTTTCAAAGTGCAACGCAGCGGTTGTGGCCCGATGCCAAGCAACACAATGTGCGCGACGACGATCTGTCTATTCTCATACCCGCTTTTGTTGCAAGCGAGTTGACACGCGCATTCGAGATCGGGCTTCTGCTCTATCTGCCATTCCTGGTGATTGATCTGGTCGTCGCCAATATCCTTATGACGCTAGGCATGATAATGGTTTCACCGGTCCTTATATCTATTCCACTGAAACTCTTCCTGTTTGTTGCAATCGATGGATGGTCGCGCCTGATGCACGGTCTTATCCTGAGCTATTCGTGAAGAGGCCTTATGAAAGATGATCTAATCCTCACCAGGGTCCAGGATGCATTATTATCAGTGCTTTATGCATCAGCACCGGTAATCATAGCTGCACTGGTCGTTGGATTGATCGTTGGACTTCTGCAGGCATTGACACAGATACAGGACCAGTCATTGCCTCAGGCCATCAAGATCGTCGTCATTTTGATCGTAATACTTATTTTTGGACCAATAGCTGGCCAGGATATCGCACGCCAGGCAACGGTTGCATTTGAAGAATTCCCCGGTGCAACGCGATGACATCGGTTGGCGGGATATTTTCGGCGGTCCACCAGGTTCATGTCCTGGTCCTGGTTGCGGCTTTGGCCATGGCACGTATGGTCGGCCTGATGATCCTGATGGCTTTATTCACACGCGCACGTATCGCAGGCCTCCTGCGCAACGGTGTGGCCATCGCATTGTCGATTCCACTCATGCCGCTTGTTTACAAGACGGTAGTGGAGACGAATATGGATGCGACAATGATGGTAGCACTGGGTTTAAAAGAGATGTTTCTCGGTGCCACACTCGGCTTTGTAATGAGCTTGCCGTTCTGGGCAGCAGAAGCGGCAGGCGACATAGTTGATCTTCAGCGTGGTGTAACGATGGGATCACTGATCGATCCCATGATGACCCACGAAACCAGTATTACCGGTACGCTCTTCAGCATTGTCATGATCGTGATTTTCCTGTCTCTGGGGGGATTGTTGCTGATGCTCGACATTGTCTACACGAGTTATCGTATATGGCCGATCGATCAGTTCACCCCGATCTTTCGTGCCGAAAGCATTACGCTTTTCCTGAATCTTTGCACACGAATTGTAACCATGGCCCTGGCACTGGCGTTTCCGCTTATTGTTGGCCTGTTGCTCTCAGATATTTTGCTTGCGCTGGTCTCGCGCGCTGCACCGCATCTTAATATTTTTGCAATGTCGCTGGCCGTTAAATCATTGTCGTTTACGGTCCTGCTTCTCCTCTACGCAGCGTTTTTGCTCACCTATCTGAAGGGAGAGTTATCCTTCTTTGGCGAGATTAACAGCCTTCTGGAGGATCTGGTCGATGTGCGATGAATTACCTGATTTGATCATTCCGGATTGGCGCTTCAATCATCTGAATGGCAATTCTGATCATAGAAACTACTCGATGTTTTAACATATCACCCAAGGAGGAATGAAGGTGTTGCAAAGCGGCAGGGGGCATAAATCGGAGGAGCTCGATTTTCTATGCCCGAACACCAGAGGGATATCGAACAGGAAATCGCTGACTTTACCAGCGATGACTTTCAGCGTTTTAGCGAACGGTTGACCGAACAACTGGATACCATGCCGAAGGGTTTACGTACGGCAGCACGCTTCGTGCTGTCACATCCGGTTGATGTTGCTCTTAGTTCAATGCGCAGACAAGCCAAACAGGTCGGGGTGTCTCACTCTACGATGGTTCGCCTGGCAGAATGGATGGGATTAGATGGTTATGACGCACTACGTGCGATCTTCAGAGAAGGTATAAAAGCAGGCACCTGGACTGGAACGGAAGGTTCAGCAGGTACCGATTGGGGACAGCAAAGGTCCAGTGACAACCTCGAATGGCTGGCCGCCGAGGTGGAGCGATGCGGTCTGCAGGACCGGATACAGCACTATGGCGAAGCGGCTACCATACTGGCCGACGCAGATCGCGTGATCTGCGTAACCAGTGAGGCAGAACTTACCGTAGCTCACCGTTTCGGGGATCTGATGCATGCGATCGGGCGCAAGGCCGTTTCATTTGATTCAGCAACAGGTGCTCCCACCGAAATCAAATCACTTGGCCCCCGCGATGCGATGCTGGCAGTGTGCATGGGAAACTCAATTCCTCAGGTCACAAGCACCGCGCGATATGCAGGGCGCCGTGGAGCACGAATAGTTGCTATTACCAATTGCCCGGCATCATCTATTGCGCGGTTTTCGCACGCTATCATACTGCCCTCACAAATATCGGAATCTACACCAATGCTTGCAGCAACAATCGCGTCAGTAGAAATCATTGCGTCATTGATGGTTGATCCTGGTATTGCATTGTAAGTGTGACAGTTACCCTGCATTTCGCCGCCAGATTGATGTGATTGCTTCAATGGCGGCGATTGCGGGCGTCAAACTGGGAATATTAAGCGCTATCGACGCGGGACGAAAAATGACTGATATATCGGCCATTTTCGCGACCAGCGCATTCGGACTGTCAGTTATAGCGAGCGAGGGAACACCAAGCCTCCTTGCCAGACGAACAGCATCTTTTGGCTTGGGTCCATGCGGACGCAGCGAGATTACCAGCAGACAGACACCGTCTTCAGTCGCATCTGCGGCCTGAAACTGGTCAGGTGTTTGTACCCGGGAACCAAGTGCCTGAAAAAGCTGCCGAGCATGGCCGATCACGGGAGTTTCCTGAGCCGAGCCAACAACGACAATTTTTCTTGCCTTCATCAGCTGGCCTGTTGCCTCGGCAAGTTGCGACTGAGCCTTGTCAGCTGCCAGATCCTTTATGGAAGATGCGATCAGCGCCGGAGCCTTTCCCTCCTCGCCCGATTTCTCCGGCGCACCCGAATCCGTGGTTGCAACAACCACTCCTTCCCGGAATGAACTGATGAAGATCTGGCGAAGCGCTGTATACCCATCAAGCCCCAACCATTCCGACAACCGCATTATTGTGGAATGCGAAACACCGGCTGCGCTTGCCAGTTCGCGCATAGACAGGAGCATCACGTCTTGCGGTCGTTCTAGGATAAATCTTGCGGCAGTCTGAACCTGCGGCGTCATCTCATTGAGCTGACTACGCAGCAAGGTGAGAATTTCACCCGCCATGTCACGCATTTCAACTGGGCGACGGTCGGAAGAAGTCACGGACGAACCGCGTCCGTTCGCAGCAGATATGCCATGCCCAAAGGCAGCCTTCCCCGCACTGTGCACGTGCAAAAAAGAAAGGTCAAAGCCTGCGCAGACCGGTACTGCCGTCCCTCAAACAAATATGCAGCGATAAAACTCATGCGGCTCTCCCTAGCCTCCGAATCGTTCCCCACGCCGCGTATTCCCTGTCCCAATCGGGCAAGAAGACACGTTCGTAACACCAGTCAGGCAGACCAGTCAAACATCGAATTTGAGCTGTGGATTCAGTGGATTATATAAACTATGCTGACATGTAACTGACCAATCGGAACCCGACAGGCTCACCGGGCCGGATCATCGCAAAATGCATTCATCCGCTCATGACGTCTTGTAGCGCTGCTGCCTTGGCCGTCACTGATCCTTTCGATCGTGCTTTTGCCGCCAGTTTGAGGATCCTGTCGACTTCACCGCTGGTCAAACCAGCAGGGGTAGAGGAACGTACCTGCTGATCATGCCCGATCAGACCGTAGGCAAGCACTATATTGCGTTTGTGATGCAGCTCGGCTGTTCCGGAGGCTTCTACTTTCTGTGCTGCCTGTTCCACCGCCGACGCATCGCCCTGCAAAGCGGCAGCCAGTGCCAGGTTCGACTGAATATCGACATCTCCGGGCGCCATGCTCAGCGCTTTTTGATAAGCAGCGACAGCGTCCTGCGTTTGCCCTGTCATAGTCAGAGCCACGCCGAGACGATTATAGGCACTACTAGTGCCAACCACCGGTGCAGCAGTAGTCAGGGCACTGACGCCAGCCGACAAATCACCGATCTGAATGAGCGCTGTCCCCATTCCCAGCAACGCCGGGCCATTTTCAGGCGATTTGGCCAGTGCCGCTTTATATGCATTGATCGCCTCTTCAGGTTGCCCCGCACGTGAGTAGGCATCGCCGGCTTGTACCATGATTGCCGCGCTTGCCTCGGGCATCGCGGCGGCACGGGCATAAAGAGGCAATGCAGTGTCAGATTCTCCGCGCCCCTCTATGTCTTTGGCCAGTTTTGCCAGTCGCTCCGACTGAGACGTCGGCTCCGGCTTTTTACTTGCGGTTTTTTCACCCATCGTCTGACAACCGGTTGTAAGCAAGAGGGCACCGAAGGCCACCGCTAATCTATACCGCATCTTCCCCTCTTTTCCCGTCGCATCCTGCGACGTCCATTTTTTCGCCTGAACACTTAATTCTCTACGATGACCCCGACACCAACCGGTACGCGCTCATACAGATCTACAATGTCTTCGTTGGTCAAACGAATACACCCTGAAGACGTTGCAGTGCCCACGGTCCACGGCTGATTTGTTCCATGAATTCTATAAAGGGTGGACCCAATATAAAGAGCCCGTGCACCGAGAGGATTGTTGTGTCCGCCTGGAACAAAGGCAGGTAATGAGCGTCCTTTCAGTTTCTCGCGGTCTCGCATCTCAGCCGGCGGCCGCCAATCAGGCCAGTGTTTTTTGGCCGACACCCGGTCACGCCCCGACCAGCTCAGGCCTTCGCGCCCCACTCCCACGGAATATCGCATGGCCTTTCCGCCTCCCAGAACGAGATCGAGCCGCTTTGCGGTTGTATTCACGATTATGGTGCCGGTCGGCTCGGACCCCGAGTAGTTTACAACCCGCTTCGGTATGGGCTCCCTGTGACGGTCAGCAGACCCGGGATTGTCCGGAGACATAGTGTCACCAGGTGCCAGCAGTACATTGGCTTCTTCTTCAAATATCCAGGTTCTTGGGTCATATCCCCCGGTTTGTGCCCGCAGCGGGGTCACAGCCATAATCGTGAGGATGATCGCAGAAACGATTACAGCTTCGCACCTTCGGGCATCGCGTTGGAAAACGCCATTGTCTCTTCTCGCCACACCATTCTCCCGGAGCCGTCTGCGAACAACCTTTCGATCAATAATCCAGTTTTCACGGATCCCCCGTTCCATTTGGATTTTCCGTTGCACGGTTGAGCCGGTATCCTCCATCAATGAATAATCCCAGCTCAATCTGGTGTGTATAGATGCTCAAAGCTGACCGAAATCGCCTTCGGCAACGCCGGTCGGAGACCATGTCCGCCTTAGGGATTGCTTTTGCACTTGTTTTCACATCCGCTGGTTCAGGGTGGGCAGCTGAACCGAGATGGCCCGCGGGGCCTTACAAGTATATGGTTCTCGACCAGTCGGTGCGGGACACGCTGACCGAGTTCGGTCGGAATATCGGGATCTCCATCCAGATGAGCCCGGAAATCAGGGGACGAGTTACCGCGAATGTTCCACAAGGTAACGCAAAGGAGTTCCTCGAGTGGGTGTGTAACCGTTACGGTCTCGTATGGTATTTTGACGGCGCTACACTACACATCAGCAATGAAACCGAAAACCGCACCGAAATTTTGACCCTTGACGACAAGGCGCTTGATGGTATCAGCCAGCGACTTGACAGCCTCGGTCTTATGGATCCGCGTTTCCCCGTTCGGATTGACCGGGAACAAAAGGCTGCATCAATCTCAGGCCCTCCCGCCTATATCGCGCTTGTCAAAGAGACTGTTGGAACATTTACGACCGTAGAAACTGTGTCAGATGGTCCCGCAAACGTCCGTGTGTTTCGCGGGCGGCAAACCCAGGCACAATCAGTCGACGTTGGATCGCCGACAGTGGAAAAAGTCAATTAAGGAGCACGTAATGCAAGTCGCACCCATCGCATCCGGATTGATTTCGACCCAGCTTCTGACGATTACCAATCCCGTTTCAAACGTAGCCGCCGCTTCGCCTGCCGGGCTTACTGAAGCGGAAACAGCTCTGCGGGTAAAAGAACAGCAGGCCAGCATGGCAGCTCAGAAAATTGCAGAAACGCAGACAACGCAGGTCACACAGGCCGATCCGGCTGCAACCGGTGCCAAGACTTTGCAAAATCACGGGACAGACAACCGGTCATCGAAGCTGGATGAATCAGCTAACGTCAAAACCGCGCCATTGCTGGATTATCTCGACAAGGCAGGCTCTGATGGGCGGTCACTGTCACCCAATTCTTTTATAAGCTCCGGCGTTAAATCCTTTGTCGGTATTGTTGAAAACGCCCAGAGCGTGCTTGCCGGAAAAAATGGTGCGCAGGCAAAACAGACATCAGACGCCTCCCGCAGCTCAACCCCGCAAGAGGCTCATGAAAATCCCGGTGACGAAAAGGGACTGGCAAGTATGGATGACGTTCTGGATCGTTACGTTTCCATCTCCTGGGCCAGTTTCAGTGCCTCACTGGCGACGAGTAGCGTCGCCGCTGCCTCCACGTCGGTCAACACCCTGGTAAAGCAACAATAGGCGGACAGCATGCACTTATCAATTCAGTCGAGGCGAACGGTTTGAACACGCCCATGACTTCTTCAAGGGTTCGCGCCCTGTTCGTCGTCGTGTCACTTCTGATACTGCAGGCCTGTACGGTCGAGCTTTATACCGATCTCGACCAACGGCAGGCAAACGAAGTGGTGGCCGCACTTGCTCGCAAAGGCATACCCGCGCAGCGGGAAAGCAGTAAAAGTGGAAAGATAACCGTTTCTGTTCCGAAAGACCGATTTGCTGATGCCATGTCCATTCTCAACGAGAATGGACTTCCCAAGCAAAGTTTCGAAAGCCTTGGTGACGTATTCAAGAATGATGGCCTTATCTCCTCGCCGGTGCAGGAAAAGGCCCGTATGATCTACGGACTGAGCCAGGAACTTTCGAAGACGATCCTGGATATCGATGGTGTGCTTTCGGCACGTGTACATCTGGTGCTGCCCGAAAACGATCCCCTTCGTCAAAATTTGGTGCCATCCTCCGCTTCAGTCTTTATCCGGCACAAGACAACCGTCCCGATGAACAGTTTGATCCCTCAGGTGAAGATGCTGGTTGCCAACGGCGTCGCGGGACTATCCTATGACAAGGTTTCAGTTGTTCTGGTTCCCGTCACGGCACCAGCAGAGGCAAATGGAGATGTCCAGGGTTATACATCCTTCCTTGGCCTGTGGTTACACCCCGACAGCGTGATGCCGGCGATCTGGCTTGTCGGCGGCCTCGCAGCGATCATATCCGGACTTGCTGTCTGGATATTCCTGCTGACCAGCCGACGCAGAAATGGCCAGTACAGGATCGGAGAAGCCCTGCCACCATCCAGGAGAACGGCTTCACTAAATGGATGAGACAGACACCGCATGGCGCAGCTTTCTTGACCAGCCTGCCGACTATGTCGTGCCCGAGAAACTCTCCGCGTGCTTTGACAATCGAATTTCGCTTGCACAGTGCGACCTGCTTTTAAGAAGCGATCGCCTGCGACCGCGCTTGTCGCAACGGCTGATTGAGCATTATGAACTACCCTCCCCGGCAATCGATCCGGCAGGAGAGGAAGACCGGGCAGTTGCGCTAACTCCCTCTACCCGGTTCGGTGAGCTTATCCTGCGCAGCGGCGCCGTTTTTCGGGCGAATGCAATTGCTGGTATTATTGACAAAAAACACGCGATCCGCCTTCAAACCCTGCTCGGTGAGGATGTCATCGCCTTTGCACTGAGAAATCGTGAACTTGCGGCAAAGAACCAACCGCTCGATAACATTGCACTGGCACTGGACGAGATTGTTGCAGAGGGATGGTGTTGCTTCCACGGATGGAGCATGCACGCCCCGGATATAGTGGTCGCCCGGCTTAAACTGAAGTTTGCCGCTGAAATTCCCGGACGAACCCACTTCAATGCCGATCACCATGAACTGGGCGCTCAAATCGTGCGGCGTGTTGCGATTGAACTTTAATTGTCAGCCTGGCCGTTGTCCTCCTGTAATACCGAACAGAGAAACAAACATGGATCCTGTTCGCAGATACAGCCGTCCGGATTGGAATCACAGAAGCGCTGAAGCTTAAACCCCTGAAGCTTGCTCAGTCACTTTCCGACACGGCCCCTTACGGGCGTCCTTGAATTTGGCGATGAGACTGCTCTCTCACGCCCGGCCCAAACTGTAGTTCCATGCTCACGCGATATACATGCGCAGGTGGCGATCCGGTCCGGTGGCAAGGGGCTCCCGGAAACGAGTGTGCGTGCGAACTTCTACAGATCCGAAGCGACCTGATTGATTGAAATTATACTTACCAGCACCCCAGGACCGCCACACCGCAATGTTCGTGAAACGCATGGCCTTCTAACGCCGCCAGCAAACCTGAGCAACGCTGAACCAAATGGATTTTCTGAACTTCGAACCACAAGCTAGTATCGCAATGCACATGAGAACCAGCCCGGCGCTTACCGTCGGGCACGAAGTTCGAACTCAAGGAGACCCCTGTGGACAAAGTAGACGATTCCGGCGGGAATGTGAACGAACTGAAGAATTTCTGGCAGGAACAGAAAGCCTTTCAGCTGGCAATGACCAAGTTCAATCTTCAGGTCGAAACTGACAAGGCCCAAGCTCAGTCACGCAACCGTGTAGCAGATGCGGTCGGCCAGTCCGGTCGCTAATACAAGCGTGTCCTGACACAATTCTGCCCGGCCGGATGGTCGGCCGGGTAATTTTGCCGGGAGGATAACAAGCCGATGCACGCCCTGCCCGTTATACTGGAAAAATGGCGTAACGGCTTTGCGGATGGAAATGTTCGACTGAGCGTCGCTGCAGGATTGCACCGAGGCGCAACCATCTCGCTGGATGGTTCGGCTCACGTCATCGGTTCCGACGCTGAAGCTGATATTGTTCTGAAGGACGCCGGGATCGCCCCGCGCCATGTGTTGTTGCGGCCCGCTGGTCGCCGCATCGAAATAGAAGCTGTCGGTGGTCATGTTGAAGTAGACAGCCACCATGTTTCCGAAGGGCACGGGTATAGGACCCGACTACCCGTTAATATCGTCGTCGGTAGCGCCCGGATGGTAATCTGCGCTCCTTCCCAACCCGAACCGAAAAGCTTTTTCAGACGTCCGACGACTGCCGTTGCTGCGGTGGTCTGTTGTGTTGGCGTGTTCGTATCGCTGGCTGCACATGCGCTGATGAGCGCCCCGGTTGGTGCCCGTCTGGATACTGACACCGCCAATACTGTGCAGGTTGCTACGCAAAACACGGCGGAAACTCCGACCATGGCCCGTGGCATCCTTACTGCGCAACTGGACCAGGCAGGCATCAGCGGGGTAACTTTGGCTGTCGAGAAAAACCGCCTTGTGGCTTCGGGCGCCCTTGCCAAGGAGAAAAGCGAAGCCTGGCTGGATATACAGTCCTGGTTCGATCGCACCTACGGTGACAAGATCGTGCTGACTTCCAACGTTACCGTTAGCGGTGTTGGCGCGCCTCCGCGCCTCGCGCTGCAAGCCATATGGTTCGGACCCAATTCATATGTGCTTGCGGGAGACGGCGCACGATATCATGAGGGTGCATACGTAGATGATGGCTGGATGATCAGCAAAATTGGCGAGAAGTCGCTTCACCTCAGTAAGGAGGGGGCAACTATTGCTCTGAACTACCGATGACGCGACGTACGGAGGCTATCCGCCTTGATCCAACCTCACCAGGTGATATCCGGAATATCGGGCGGTCCCCGGCAGTTCAGGGTAAAGCGGTCGAACGCCAGGATCTGAAGGCAATTGATGCGCTTCGCAAGCGCAGAACCGCACAAGGTACAACACAGACCGACGCCAGCGAAGCGACACAGCCTGGATTGACTTTCACATCGCTGACCAACAGCGACACGCTCAACGAAATTCTCAACGAATTTGTGCGCCCGCATATTGCCGACGTTTCGATCATCCGCCAGGCAGTGCAACTGCTCGGCGAATACATCGATGGCGATCTGACGCCATTGGAGCAAAACGGAAATCTACGCTCGCTCACAGTAGCCCTGATTGATGATGAAATCAGTCGCCATAAGAGTTTTTCCGAACGGTTGCGCGAGGAGACTGGCACTGACAGATCCTCATGACACGGTTCAGCTGCTCCATTTGCTTGGCTACGTCTACGGATGTCACGGACAAGCCAAACGAGGGGCGGCCTATCTTTTGATTGCCGCCCAACTATCCCCGAACGATATCCGGGTTCTTCGGACGCTCAGCCACCTTCTCACGCTGGATGGTGAAGCCGACAAGGCACTCGAAACAATAGCGCGGCTGGAGGTACTGGGTGATAGAGGGAACCCGGCGCTTCATCTGTTAAAAAGCCGGGCGTTGCATGTGGCTGGCCGTCAGGAAGAGGCCCGGCAGGCGTTTAACCGGTTTGTGAAAATGCGGGCAGAGATCGGGACATGATGAACACTTTAACCCGTTTCCTCGCCCGGGCAAGAAACACCAGCGATATCGTTGTCGCCGTGCTGGTTCTGGTAGCCGTCAGCATGATGGTTATTCCACTGCCCACATGGGCTGTTGACGGGCTCATCACTCTCAACATCGCGTTCAGCGTCCTCATCCTGCTCAGTTCCCTTTATGCGACTTCGCCCCTGCAATTTTCCGCGTTGCCTTCCGCGATCCTGATCGCAACCCTTTTTCGACTGGCGATTACCATAACGACGACCCGCCTCATTCTTCTCCAGGCAGACGCGGGTGAAATCGTTACGGCTTTCGGAAACTTCGTGGTGGGCGGAAGTATTGCTGTCGGACTGATCATATTCTTCATCATCACGATTGCGCAGTTTGTGGTAATTGCCAAGGGTGCGGAACGGGTCGCCGAGGTAGCGGCACGTTTCACGCTGGATGCCTTGCCCGGAAAACAGATGAGCATCGATGCCGAATTGCGCAACGGTGACATCGATCAGGCCCAGGCGCGCGCGATGCGCCAGACACTTGAACAGGAAAGCCAGTTCTTCGGTGCCATGGACGGTGCCATGAAATTCGTCAAAGGCGACGTACTTGCCGGAATGGTTTTTATTTTCGTCAACCTTATCGGTGGTCTGGCAGTTGGAATTTTGCAGCACGAAATGGGATTTGCAGAAGCCGGGATGACGTATTCCCTGCTTTCAGTTGGAGACGGCCTCGTTGCCCAGATTCCAGCGCTTCTGGTTGCCGTTGCAGCTGGCACAATGGTTACGCGCGTCGCGAGCGCAGAAAACGGTAGTGATCTGGGACGCCAGATTACCTCGCAGCTTCTGCGCAATTCGCGAAGCCTCATAATGGCCAGTATAATCATGTTCGTTCTGGCGATCGTTCCAGGCTTCCCCATGCCGGTATTTATCATACTCGGTCTTATTCTGGGCGTTGCCGGATACGCCATGCGTCGCAATCAAGCCGACGGACACCCGTCAATCCGCGAAACGGTACAACTGCAGCAATTGTCCGACGATCACGAAGTGGAAGAGCGTGCAATCGCTTACGATTCCCCGCTCGTCGTACGAATTGGCACCGAGCTGGCAGCGGATCTGCCCGCCGATTTGCTGCAACTGTCGCAGAACGAAGCACGCAGCGTTATCGGCACCGAGCTTGGTATCGACGTGCCTCCGGTTCCGCGTCTCGTCGACAGGACACTCAAACCGCGCCTGTTGCGTATCGATCTCGATGATGTGCCAGTACTTGAAATGGAAATACCGCCTGGCTGCGTTCTCGTCGAAGAAGATCCGGCTCATCTCGAACTGGCAGGAATTTCCGTTGACGATTTGATAAGGATTCAAGGTCACACACGGATGTTTCTGGTCGCCGGGGACCAGCAGGCCGTTCTTAGCGAAGCAAATATTCCTTTTCAGCCGCCGGGAAATATCACAGTACCTCTGCTGGGTTTTGTATTCAGGATGTATTCCCAGCATTTCATCGGCATCCAGGAGACCAACCGTCTCCTGCAGGATCTGGGCAAAACCTCTTCAGAGCTCGTGTCGCAGGCAAAAGAAGTCATACCGACGACGAAAATGCTGGAGGTTCTGCGAATGCTTGTCGCGGAGGGTGTGACGATACGCAATCTGCGCGTCATCCTTGAGGCTCTGGTCGAGGCGGGAAACGATGAAACGCACGTACTCCATGAAAAGGTACGCATGGCTTTAAAGAGACAGATCAGTTTCCGTGCGGCCGACGACAACAATGTTATTGCTGCGTTCATCCTTGAACGCTCCGCAGAACACGACGTACGAAGTGCACTACGCCATGCGAATACAGGCGCAGTACTCGACTTGTCTGACGAAGCACTTCGCAGTGTCGCACAGCAAATCAAGCAGTTAACCGCACGATCCGCGGCCAATACCCCGCCCGTTGTTATTACGGCTGCGGATATTCGCCCGCACCTGCGTGCCCTGCTCATCCATCACGGCGTCGACATCCCGGTATTGTCCTATCAGGAGCTGGCGTTTGAATTCAACGTACAGCCGTTGGGGACAGTGACAGGATCAGGATCCGGGAACCGCGTGCAGGCGAGGCTGACCAATGGTCAGCAAGACGTCAGTCACTCACAAGAGGCGTGAGACAATAAGAGTGGGAACAATAAAACATGGATGATTTCGCATTACGACAGCCATGTCCTGGATATGTTTTCTGGCAGGCATGTTGCCGTATTCTGGCGTTCGCTGGTGCGCTTTTTCTATTGCTTTGCTTTGCGGCGAACGCCCAGGACGCATTACGTCTTTCGGGGCAGACTGCTATCGATCTGCCTGTCGGACAGGGACGGATCATACGGTTTAACGAACCAGTAGAATCTGTTTTCATGGCCGATTCAACCATTGCAGAACTGCAGGTAGTGGCCCCCGATGTTGTCTATGTTTATGGTATAAAGCCCGGCGCGACCAATCTCATAGCCATGACCCGGGCACGCAAGATACAGGCGGCGACCCAGATTGTTGTGGCCAACAATGCCCGGGCAGCCAACCGTGCGAACCAGGCAGCAGCTCCCACCTCAACGACTAATCTGACCTTCAGCGGCAATCAATTAATCGTAGATGGCCAGGCTGGTAATATCGATGACGCTCTGGCAACGGAAAATGTTGCGCGCAGCTTTTCGCTTCCCGACCAGCCCCCGATCAACAATTCGACCCTTGGAGGAGGATCACAACAAGTCAATATTCGCGTACGTTTTGCAGAAGTAGCGCGCAGCGAGCTGCAATCTTACGGCATCGACTGGGAGTTCGGATATGAATCGAACGGTCTCAAGCTGGGAATATTCGGTAATAACGCTGTCCCGGATGGCGGTGGCAATCTGGGAGCCGGGGGATCGACATCAGGAGGCTTCAAATTTGACGTCGTCATCGAAGCACTCAAACGCAATGGGCTGGTGAAGATACTCGCAGAACCAAATCTGACTGCCGTCAGCGGACAGCCCGCAAACTTCCTCGCGGGCGGCGAAATTCCTATCCAGGTGCCCCAGGGCCAAGGCGTCTACACTGTCGAGTACAAGCCCTTCGGGGTTTCATTGAACTTTACTCCGACAGTTATCGGCAAGAACCGTATTGCCATGCATGTCAAGCCAGAGGTCAGCGAAATCTCCAGTATCAATGCATCTGCAGGTTCGGACGGGTTCAGTTATCCAAGTTTCGTTGTCCGCAGAGTTGATACCACTGTTGAAGTCGGGAGCGGACAGACTTTCGCGCTTGCGGGACTGTTTCAGCAAAACATGACACGCAATCTGGAGAAAGTTCCAGTCCTCGGAGATACACCGATCCTTGGAAACTTGTTCAGGTCAGAGAGGTTTCAGAAACGCGAGACCGAACTGGTGGTCCTGATCACGCCCTACATTGTTAATCCCGTCAGCAGCCGCAATCTTGCAACGCCAGTCGACCGTCCCGCACGAAAAAAGCCGCAGCGGAACAAGAATGCCCCATCCATGGGATTGATCATAAAGTGAGGAGGACGCCGATGGCTTTTCATATAAACGGTCTTGGCAGGATTCTCCCGATTATCCTTCTTTCAGCGTGCGCCACACCCGCACCAGAACCGGATCATTCAAACGACTACAGTTATGTTCCAACAGGTCAGAGCGATGGTGCCAAGGGCGTTCAGGGTTCCGTTCTGGTTCCTAATGCTTGCCTGACACCACCGGCCGACCAGGAACCAACGTCAGCTGGCACCCGGTTTATGAAAGTTTCGCAGGTCGGACCGCATTTACCTCCAGGCTGTGCAAATGCCTATAATCTTCAGCTCATGGTCGAAAGCGAAAAAGATCTGATCGAAGGGCGCCGGATGGGCCCTCCGCCTTCCGCACCTTCGGTGCGAGCGGCGCGCCGGTATATCTATGGAACAGAGGAAGCTCCCGAACAACCCCAGGACCGTGAACCGCAAACGCAATAGCACGCTCATTTTACCCGCTTCCGGTGGGATCCTGCAGAAGCGATAAACTATGGCCGACAAAGATAGCGAAGAAAAACGTTTTCCGGCGTCAGCCAAGAAACTCCGGGACGCTCGAAAGCGGGGCCAGGTAGCCAGCAGCCGTGATCTGTTGAGCGCTGTATCCTTTATAGCGGTACTCGGTCTTTTTTATTTCTTTCGTGGCTGGTTCTATTCACGTTTTATCGAACTAATCGATACCGTCACTCTGGCGGGCAGCCAACCGTTCGAGTTGCTGGCCAGGCAGGCGATGATGACGGTGTTCTGGTTATTCCTTACCATCATGGGGGCTGCTCTGGCGATGATGTTCCTGTCTCTCGTCCCCACAGCCATAATTATGATGAAGGGATTGATTTTTTCCGGCGAACCGATGAAACCCCAGTTCAGCCAACTGAGCCCGATAACAGGGTTCCGACGACTTGCATCCTTGCGCAATCTCATGGAGTTCCTCAAGGGGGTGATCAAGGTTGCAGCACTTTCATCGATTTTCATTGCCATCGGAGCCGGCTGGCTGTCGCCAATCTTTCAGGCGCCGGTGTGTGCGCCTGGCTGCCTGGCCCCCGTGGCATTCAGTGCGCTGGTTGCATTTGCAGTGACTGGAGCGCTAAGCTTTGTTATTCTCGGGCTGGCCGATATTCCTGTCCAGAGGTGGCTTTTTGGTCGCGACATGAAAATGACCCGCAGTGAATATAAGCGTGAGCACCGCGATATCGAAGGTGATCCCTATATTCGACGTGAATTCAATCGCTTGCGACAGGAAGCCGTTTCTGTTCCCTATCAAAGTGCAAAAGCTGGTCCGACACTGGTCTTTGCAGGAAACAGGCGGGCGATCGCCATTCGCTTCGTCAGGGACGAAACGCCGATGCCAATGATAGCCGGGAAAGCGTCTGGCGAGGACGCCCTGCAACTGGAGAATGCTGCACGTCGCATGCAGATACCTGTTATAAGGGATATCGGCCTGGTCGATACGATGTATGATCGTTCGACCCTCGGGCAGTACGTGCACAGCGATTTCTTTCCTTTGGTTGTGCCCCATCTTGTTGCGCTCAATCAGGTTTAGCCGGTAACAATCGTTTCGATGGCGCCGTCTCAATGCCTCGGATTCCGGGCGGTCCACAGTGGCCAGTGCCGCCAGAACCAGGGAACTCATGGTAAGCAGGGGAACACATGAGATGATACGGCTTTTGAGTTCGTAAAGGCCTTTGGAAGTCTGGTCTTCAACTATTACTAGCCCGATGCAGCCGCCTGTTCAGGCAGCCTCATCCTGTTTTCGCTGCCTCGTCTTCGGCTTGTAACGGTGCGTAAAAATATTCTGTTTGGAATCAACGGATTGAACCGGAATTCCAAGTGGATTTTGCAGTCTGGCTGCGCCGCCTTACCATATTTTCTGAAGAATACTGATGCTGGATGCTTTTGCGCCTTGCCCGTTCCAGACCGATCCGGTCAGGGGTACCGGAAGTGACGCGCAAACGGTCTGGATCCACAGTTCGGGAGTTGTTGGATGCGAATATTTGATATTATTCGGAAATTTCCGCCGCCACCACCGCCGCCGCCGCCTCCCCCGCCACCACCGCCAGCACAAAAGCAGCCGGATGTGAAGCCGGTCTCGACCACACAGACCGAGAAAACACCTACGGAGATTGCTAACGAAATTCATGCCGATCTCGGCAAAGGCAAGAGTATTGATACAATAGCACAGGAGCGAGGCATGACGCGTGAAGCTGTCATGACTGCGCTTGGCGGAGAAAAACCTCCTGAGATTGTTGTTACGCAGGGCCAGAACGGTGACACACGTGTCACAACGATTACCGATAGCCAGGGGCGCTCGGTCACCGAGAATGTCGATTATCAACACGGCACTCATTACACCGTGACAACCACGGCTGACGGGGACACGGATACGTCGCCCATCCGCACTGAGAGCGAAAGAAAGCAGGAAATCAGCTACGATTCCGAAACCGGCGTGACGACCACCAAGGAAACGGACGATCTCGACAGTGGCGAGACGCAAACCGAAAACAGTTATGAAAACGGTACAAAAGTCGAAACGACGATAAAGCCAGATGGCACGGTTCAAACCTTTGTAACAGGTCCAGATGGTGAAAAAGTCGAGCTGGATCCGAAGCAATCGGCCCCAGGATTGCCCGGCGACAATGGTTCTCTGAAAACCGCTGACCAGAATATCACCGATACTAAAACCGCGCTCGAAGACGGCAAGACGGTCGAGGAGATTGCCCAGGAACGGGGCTTGTCTGCCGATCAGGTCCGCGCAGAATTGCTGGCAGCCGGTGTCGAAATCAAAGAGACAACCAATGGCACCACCACTTCAGTAACTCTGACAGACAGCAAAACCGGAGACAAAACGACCTACACCCAGGAGGTGCACGACAACAGCCTTCCGGAGGGCGTGCAGGGACCCGTTGCTCCGTCCTATACAGTGACTACGGTTGAAACCACAGACGGCGCGACTGGCGCGACAACAAAAACTGTTACCAATACGCAAACCGGTGAAATCACGAATAATGAGACAGATGAAAACGGTCGGGTAACAGAGACCGTCACCCAACAGGGTGCAGACGGCAAAGAGGCCACAACAACGTCGGTGACTGCGAACGACTACACCATGATCACGGCCCCCGACGGGACTGTTACGTTGAAGGATAACCAGACCGGCGATACGATAACACTCGAAAAGGGCAGTCCGGAAGCTGCACTGGCCAAGTCTTTGATTGAAGCCAATCCCAACAGCAGTGATGCTGCGGAAAAGAAGGAAGGTGAAGTCACCAAGGCCTTTGCTGAAAGCCAGCTCGCGGATAAATTTCTGGAAGCACAAGAGAAGACCGCCACCGATGCCACGCAGGCGAAAAATGATGCTATCGATGATCATGGCATCACCAATCCGGCGGATCCTGACGGGCCTAAACTTCCTGGCATTGCCGCAACGCCAACGGAAAGAGATGGCGTACTGGACCCTGCCGGCGATCCTCCCAAGTTTGGCATCCCTCCGGGCGAGAAATGGATTGCATATCCCGTCAACGGCCAGTGGGTCTGGATGCACCCTGATGTCGCTGCTGCAATTCAGGATGAGAATATTGCCCTTTCTCAGGTGACTGAGACCAAGGCACAGATTGGCAGTAACTATGCTGATCTCAACAGATACCTGCTTGATCCTGACTACAAGCAGGCTGTCGACGCCGCCCAGGCCGGAATAAACGAGAAACTCGAACCTCTGGGGTTTCAGTGGAATCCGGTCAAACCGACGGGCACGCTGGAGGACGCCAAGCAATTACAGACTGACGCTCACGATGCCCATACCAAGGCTACCGAGGCGTATAACGCTTATAAGGATGGCAAAACGCTTCTCGACCAGGCAATCGATAAGCGTGTTAATATGGGTTACTATCCGGGTCGCAATGACACAGTCGTGGTCGCAGCCGACAGTGATTACAATTTCCAGGATGAGGTCGAAAAGGGTGAAGCTGCATGGGCTGAGGTAAACGACCTGATGGCCCAGGCAGACGTAAAGAACAAGGCAGGTGATCAGGCGCTTGCCGACATGATGGCTCTCACAACCGGATCGGACAATCCACCGCCCAACCTGCTGAAAAAGAACCAGGAGCCGGTAGAAATCAACATCGGTGATCAGACGGTTAAGGTGTCGCCGGACATTGCGGAGGCGTACAACGCGGCAGATGGCGGGATCGATGCACTTTCCAGTGCTACTTCGATAGCCGTGCAGGTTAACGTCACCCAACCAGACGGTAGTGTGAGGACGGAATGGCGTTGGGTCGAACCGCAAGTGGCGCTATTCAAGACCCAGACCGACGGTGCCCTGCAACTCAGCGAGGCCTATTCCAGCTACTATTCGCAAAAGAGCGGGAAAGCCGATTACGACGTTCTGGAAAATCAGACAATCGAACAACAAAGACAACGTGCCCCGCACCAGTTTGATCCGGACGGATTTACCGACGCCGGTGGAAAATTCAGCGGCAAGTTCAGGAGTGCCGAAGTCATCCAGAACGCCGACGGACAGTTTGTCCTGGAAATCAAGTACGAACACAAGACGCTGAAGATCGACATCACTGCCGATCCCGACGACAAGAACGCAAGCGATGAAGCGCGCAACGGCCTGCTTGCCCAGCAGTGGCGGGAGCTTCAGGCAAGCTCTGCGCCCGGATCAAACGGTTATCAGTGCGTCGCCAATCCCAATCCGCTCGCTGGTTACGAGCAAGCAAAGATCAATGTTAACAATCTGCTCGATAAACGCGTCGATGTGAACATCGGAGAGATCGACAAAAAGATCACAGGCATGGACAAGAAGGTGCAGGAAGCCATCGACCAGTACGGCCCTGGCACCCCGGAGCCCCCTGCCGGATTGCTTTCCGATGGACAAAAGCCGGTAGAAGTGAAACTTGGAAACGGACAAATTGTTAAGGTTTCGCCGGAGGTTGCACAGGACCTCGATGGTTTATCGGGTCCGGAAAAGATCAAGGCGCTCGCTGACAGCGGTAAGCCGATATGGATCGAGATAAGCCCGAAACCGGGTGCGCCAGAAGAAGGCCGCTGGGTTAATCCGCATGTTGCCAACCTCCAGATTCAGCTCGGCATTCTGAACCACCAGCGCGACCAGCTGGATGATGTCAAACAAAAGATCGCAAGCAGTATCGACCAATCGGAACTGCTCTTGTCGGAACCGGAACGGCTGGGCACCAACGACGCCGACCGTGTCCTTCTTGACAAGAACGAAGACAAAACACTGAATGGTATTTTCCAGCCAAAATTCCAGGGTCTGCAAGACGATGGGTTTGATAACAAGTTTAGAAAGCGCTCCAGCGAAGAACTGAGCAACTTTATCGGCGAAACCACGGGCCTTGCCGGAGCAGACGACGCGGAAGCGCGCAATAAAATCATTGATGAGATCCGCAACGTCGGTGGCGACACTCCCGAAGTCAGGGCGGTACCGATCTTTTACGTACCTGAAAGCGGAGAGACAAGCCAGACAACCCTGTTTGCTGTCCAGGTCAGTGGCGGCAAAACGAAGTATGTCGACGCCAATGGTCAGAAATTCGATGGGATTAAAGATTTCCAGGAGAACAACCGCCTCTTCGATGACAGCGGCAAACTGGTTATTCCCAAAAATCTGGAAATGAAGGAAGGCCAGGACGGCCAGATTGCGCTGGATGTCGTAGATGCACGCATCGTTTCGGCATGGGACAAGGTTGTTGACCCGGTCGTTGGTCTCGTCGGGACCGGCGCAACCCTCTTGTCATTTACACCGCTCGCACCGGTCGCAGCGCCAATCGCAATTGGCAGCGGTATTTACCTTGGCGGACGTGCCGTCATCAGACAGTCCGATTATCTCGATCATGGCGGCGAGTGGGGAGATACGGAATCTCTGATGAACGTGGCCAGCGTCGCCATGACTGCGCTACCTGTCATCGGCAGCAGCATGCGCACTTTCGGCATGGCTGCGCGCACCGAGATGTCATTCGGGCGTTCGCTGCAGGCGAATTTCGGCGCAATGCGCATGAAAGATTCAACCTTCAGGTTGGGCGGACGAAACTTTAATCTCCAGGCCTCGCCCTACGCGGCCAGTGCCCGATCCTATCTCAACAGCGCACGTGCCATGAATGTTGCCGCCCATGGATTGGAGGGCACCGCAGCAATCATCGGCGTTCCGATGATTGCTGCCACTGCAAGTGATCTTCTAACAAACGGCGACAAGATGTCGGGGCTGGAATTTACCAACGCTATCACTGGATTGGGAACAGGTGTCGTCGGCACTGGCATGGGCGTCAGATCTTTCGCAGCCATGCGGCCAGTCCGGACCAGCAACGGCGACGAAAGTGCAACAAAATCTCCCGTGGATGCGACTGTTATCAAAGCCGCCTATCGCTCTCCCCTCGAGCCCGAAGGGACCGGGCCGACCAGCACGAGCCCCGCAGCCCAACTTCCCGGCATCAAATCCCCCAAGGAACCCACAAGGATCCAACTGATCGACGAAACCGGGCAACCGATTACGGCGACTGTGCTCGGTCGTGGTCCAAAGAATGCCGAGAATATCTATGTAACCGCTAAAGGCGGGTGGACACCCCGGGGTGACGAACCCCAGTTTAGCAACAAAAGTCACACCGTCGTCTGGGACGGCAATGACGCTTACGTCGTGCCGTGGACCCGGGGTGCCTCGCCCAACCACCGGCCATCAACCAACCGGGGTCCGAGCCGCGCGCAACTTGAGGCTACAGCACCTCGCAAGATCGACATCGGGCAACTGAAGCCAAAGCATGTGCCGTGGCTGAAATCCGATCAGATCGAGGGTTTCTCGACCAGGCAATGGGCCGACTTCAAGCAGGCTGGTCTGCAACCTCATCTGACCCGTAACCAGATGCGCGGAATCCCGCAAGCTCGTATCAGATATCTCGACGCTGGAATATTGACGCAAAACCAGGTCAAATCTCTTACCCAAGGGCAATTGGCAGCCTTCACCGGGCCTCAATGGAAGACGTTCAACAAGTCGGGCGCGCAGGCATATCTCACCAAAACCCAGTTGAGCTCTCTCTCGGACAAGCAATTCAAACAGCTCGATATGGCCGGACTGGCAGGAAGGCAGGTCCCCTGGTTGTCCGCAAAAGGCCAGGTGCCAGGGATGACAACCACCCAATGGAAGGCATTTAATCAGGCAGGACTGCCGGAATATATGACGCAGGGGCAAACCCGCGCCATACCGACAAACCGGATGGCAACCCTGAATGTACCTGTAATGAAATCCAGGCAGATTGCAGGGCTTACCCAGGAACAATGGGCAGCCTTCAACCGGGCTGGACAGCAGAAAAACCTCACCGAATCCCAGCTGAGATCGCTGTCGGACAAGCAATTCGAACAACTCCGTATGGCCGGGCTGGCAGGAAAGCAGGTCCCCTGGATGTCCGCAAAAGGCCAGGTGGCAGGGATGACAACCACCCAATGGAAGGCGTTTAATCGGGCAGGCCTGTCGGAATACATGACGCAGGGGCAAACCCGCGCCATACCGACAAACCGGATGGCAACCCTGAATGTACCTGCGATGAAACCCGACCAGATCTCCTGGTTTACCCAGAAACAATGGGAGGCATTTAACCAGGCTGGACAATTAAAAAATCTCACCGAACCCCAGGTCGCTGCCATTCCACTGAAGCGCGTCCGTTCACTTGATATGTCGAGCCTCGCACCAGAGCAGTTCGGCTGGCTGAGCGACGCCCAGGTGGGCGTGATGTCAGGACCGCAATTGCGATCCGTACCCGACAGCAGCGTGGGATTAATTGCTCCCAAGCTGAAGCCTGAACAAATTCCGGAACTTACCACGCCCCAGATGGAGGCAATAACCGCCAAACACCGACTAAAAATGACTGCAGAGAACAGAACAATGCTCAAGGAGCTTATCCTGGCTCGCAATCTGACTGTTGATGAAATCGCCGGTATGTCATCAATGGCCTGGAAAGCGTTTGAAGGGCATCAATGGCAGGCTCTGACTGGTGATCAGTTACGGGCCATTCCGGGAAAACGGGTAAAGCATATAGACCTTGGCGCACTCAAGCCGGAACAGTTGCCCGAATTCACGACGGAACAGTCGCGCAGGTTCACACCGGGACAAATGGGAGGGCTTACCGAGAAACAACTTAACGCGTTTACGCCGACCCAGAATGCGGCCTTCAGGCCGGTACAGACAGCGGGGATCAAGCCTGATCTCCGCCAGGCGCTCAATGGCTACAAACCTGCATCGCGTCCTGTACAGGCTATTGCGAACATGCGCGCCGCCGGTGTTACAGATTTTGTAATGACAGGAACCGCTACGGGAGCATTTGCAGTGGTCATGCCACTTCTGCCCCCCAATGTTCAGCTCGCTATCCATGCGAGCAGCTATGGGGTGCGTGCCGCAACCCAGGTTCTTATGGCTCTGCCCTTCAAACAGATGGATGTGAGCCATCCTTTTGGACGTAGTGTGCGCGCTGTCACAGCCCTCAGCTATCTGCCCAATCAGGTCTATGGCGGTATTCCCGGAACGTTCGATGGGTCCTATAGTATCCCATCCAATATCTCCAGTGGTCTGTTCACGGTGAGCAATGTTGCCTACGGAGCCAAGGCGCTTCGAGAGGCACGCACTGGTCAAAGCGCTTTCCCCAATGCGGATAAATATCACCTGCCATCCTATTTCGCCGGCAGTGTTTTGCCGTTTGTCAACCTTTTCGGAGGTGAGGCTATCAAGCCTCTGGACGCCACCGCCAATTCCTTGTTTGCTCTTGGCTCCGGCTGGTTATGGCGAAGCCAGCATCCAAAAATGGGCAAAGCCGGTTGGGGTGGAAATTTGACGACTGCTGACCGCTGGATCTACGGCATCACGTTTGGCGGCGGTTTGGCGATAACCAGTTTCATGAAGTTCGCGGAACTGTTTGGAGATGACGAAAGTGACCCTGCTCCTGCCGTCGACACCAAAACCGAACCGTCGGTTGAGCCTCCCGAGACAGAACGGCCAGAAGAAAAACCGGAACCAAAGCCCGAGCAAGAACCACAACTGGTGGTGATCGCACCGGACGGCCTTAATATAAGACAAGTACCCGATCCCAACGGTGAAAAGCTCGGCACGCTTCGCCCCGGCTCCCTGATTGACGAGGAAGGTAATCGCCAAACGGACGGGGAAGGCAATCAGTGGGTCAAGATGACCGGGTTCAATGAAGAGGGCACGTTAAGAACCGGCTGGGTGCTGGCCGACCAGGTGGCCTTGCACCCTTCCGGGGACCAGAACAATCAAGGCCGTTTCAATCCCGAACTCGATAACCAGGGATATACGGCAATCGTTGTGGATACCGGTGACAATATTGTCGTCATTGCAAAGACAAACAATCGTGACGTAGCTGAAACAGTCGCACTAAACCTTGGACATATCACAGACCCAAGCCTGATCTTCAAAGGTGATCGCGTTTATCTTCCAACGCAGGCAGTGAGTTGATGGTGGGGTATTATCGCGCTTGTGTTCAACTGTGCATCTAGTAACGACACGTTGGAGTGACTGCACGTAGCCGCGCATGTGCAGTCACTCCAAGTTCCCGAGGTGCATAATCGAGCGTTGATACCGTCGCGATCGGCATTTTTGCTGAAGCAATCAGCAGGGCCCGTGTACTTTGTGTTACGGCGTTTCCAGGATCGCGGGTATCTCATTTCCATCCCGCTTCAATGTTATGTAATCACCCTGACGGGTGTTGTCACGTTAAGTTTCTCTGGCCGCAAAGGCCAGGGGCTCGTAGATATTCAGGCGAAACAGGCCGCAATTTTCCATGCATCGAAAGCTTCGAGGGGTGTTGTCACGTTAACTGGGCTACAGTTGCCTGCCTGACGGTTTGGGCGTAAATTTTGGCGATGCAGACATCAGTTATCATCTTCAAGCGTCACCGTTTTCCGCCACAGCTTATTGCTCATGCGG
>Ga0180219_1000574_pt1 | contig 29133 bp, 24 predicted proteins | sample eDN3rd30CBELigMG_FD_151338 | JGI IMG/M metagenome (GOLD analysis project Ga0180219, IMG submission 151338) | Enriched Miracle-Growth compost microbial communities from Emeryville, California, USA - eDNA 3rd pass 30_C BE-Lig MG (version 2)... ... | reverse complement strand
GTGTCGCTTAATCGCGGCATTTTAATCACTTCGGCCATAATGATATCGTTTTTCAATCGTGCAGATAGAATACCTGCCCATCTTTTTGCTTAATAATGAGGGCGTGAAATTACATCAAAAAGATGTGGTTGCGAAACACCCGGGCAAAATTAATGGGTTAAATTGAAAAATCGGGCATATTGCCGTGGTTTTATCTTAAAAGGTTCATGGATGGGAAATGCTCTTAGGGCTGTTTAAATATTGAAAGTCAAAGGGTTGGTCATCCCGGAAGGTAAATATCAGTGATGTGGCCCAGATAGATCGTCAAGGAGGGCGTTCACGCCGTCCGGATCTAGAAAACCTGCTTTAAGTCGCCCCGGGCCATTCATATCGATTTTTATCAATAGGTTTTTTCCAGCATGTGTGCCTTAATAAAAGGCCATGTTTATAATCTTCCACTATATTATTATACAATGAACGGTCGGTAAAGAAATAAATCTGTTGCCTTAGGCTTAGATTGGTAATAAGCAGAGAAAGGGCGGATCCAAAACTTCCGCAAAGTCCTCTCAGGTTAAGAAAAACTTCTAAAATTAATCTTAAATTAATTTTAATCTTTGTAATTTATACCCTAAATTTGCGCTTGAAATTCAAGAACTTGCGCCGGATACAAATATTTTGAGGAATAAATTTTTATTATTCCACCTATTAATTGTATCTTTGCGCTCCCAAAAATAGTATGGCGAAACAACCACTTATAAAACAGGATGGAGTAATTCTCGAAGCGCTAAGCAACGCAATGTTTAGGGTAAAGTTAGAAAACGGACATGAGATTTTAGCCACCATTTCGGGAAAAATGAGAATGCACTATATACGTATTCTGCCCGGAGATAAAGTGGGGGTGGAAATGAGCCCTTATGATCTATCCAGGGGCCGGATCATATTCCGGTATAAATAGGCATAGAATATAAACCAGCGGATTACCTCTGGAAAAGATATCCCGGAAGCTTTTAAAAGGCAAGTCCGGCAAATAAAAGGGTTTTAGAAAATTGTAAATAAAAACACTAATGAAAGTTAGAGCATCTGTCAAAAAGCGTAGCGTCGACTGCAAAATTGTTCGCAGGAAGGGTAAGCTTTACATTATTAACAAAAAGAATCCCAGATTTAAACAACGTCAGGGATAAGATTTTTTTAATTTTTAATTCTTAATTAATTTATGGCTCGTATTGCCGGTATAGATTTACCAAAAAATAAAAGAGGCGAAATCGGATTGACCTATATTTTTGGTATTGGTCGTTCAACAGCTCAATATATTCTGAACACTGCAGGTATTGACCCCAATAAAAAGGTCAATGAGTGGAATGATGAAGAGCAGACTGCTATTCGTAACATCATCACCAACGAAATCAAAGTAGAAGGTGCGTTACGTAGTGAAGTTCAGATGAACATCAAACGCCTTTTGGATATTGCTTGTTATCGTGGCCTGCGTCACCGTAAAGGTTTGCCTTTACGTGGGCAGCGTACACGTACCAACAGCCGTACGCGTAAAGGTAAGCGTAAGACAGTTGCCGGTAAGAAAAAGGCGCCTAAGAAATAATATTCAACTTTGTTTCAAATCTCAAACGGATTTTATCTCTGTTTGGGATTTGAAATTTTGTGTTTATAAAAAAGCCACCGGATAATCAATGCCTGTCTGTAAAGTCACGGCAAAGATAGGAGGGGCAATATTTTAGAAGACTACCTACAAACAAAAAAAATGGCAAAAGGAAAACAGCAAAGTGCAAAAGCCGCTGCGAAAAAAAGAATCGTAAAAGTGGACGCACATGGTGATGCACATATCAGTGCAACATTCAACAACATTATCATCGCCCTTACCAACAAACAGGGACAGGTTATCTCCTGGTCTTCTGCCGGTAAAATGGGATTCCGTGGTTCTAAAAAGAACACCCCCTACGCTGCACAGACAGCAGCCGCAGATGCAGCTAAAGTAGCAGTAGATGCTGGATTAAGAAAAGTAGATGTATATGTAAAAGGTCCCGGTTCAGGAAGAGAAGGTGCAATCCGCTCTCTGTCTCAGAATGGTATTGAGATCAATATTATCAAAGACATCACACCATTACCACACAATGGTTGCCGTCCTCCTAAAAAGAGAAGAGTATAATACAATTAAATTATTAAGCAGAAGCCTGGTAATACGGGCTTCTGTTTATTATTCTGATCATAGGGTGTGCTATTCATTTTAGATTTTTACAGATAACACATCGTCATTAAAAAATCACAAAACAAGTAAAATTTTATGGCTCGTTACACTGGTCCAAAAACCAAGATCTGCCGTATGTTCGGCGAACCTATTTTAGGTAATGGTAAGTATTTAGGTAAAAACCCTAACCCTCCCGGTCAGCATGGTGCAAACCGTAAACGCAAACAGTTGGGTGAATATGCATTGCAGTTAAAGGAAAAGCAAAAGGCTAAATACACTTATGGCGTATTAGAACGTCAATTCCGTAATACTTTCGATGACGCAAACCGTCTGAAAGGAATCACCGGTGAAAACCTGATCAAATTACTGGAAGCCCGTTTGGATAACACTGTTTACCGTTTAGGTCTGGCTGCTTCACGTCCTGCTGCCCGTCAGTTGGTCAGCCATAAGCATGTCACTGTTAACGGAGACGTCGTTAATATCCCTTCTTACCGTCTGAAACCAGGCGATATCATCGGTCTGAAAGAGAAAAGTGAAGCCAATGCTTCACTGACTTCCCACTTCCGTGGTAAAAACCCTAAGTTCAGTTGGTTAGACTGGAACGAAGCAGAAAAGCAAGGTACATTCATTACCTTCCCGGAAAGAGAGAGCGTTCCTGAGAACATCAAAGAACAGCTGATCGTAGAGTTGTACTCTAAATAACGGACAGCCGAAATGGTTTTGGAACCATTTCTTTATATTCGCACAATCTTTTCTAAAACAAATATCTTTCGGGCTTTTCCATAAAGCCCGAAAGCTCAATAAAATCAAGTTTTAATATGGCAATATTAAACTTTCAGAAACCAGACAAAATCGTATTGCAGAAGGCTAATGATTTTGATGGTAAATTTGAATTTCGTCCGCTGGAGCCCGGTTTTGGTTTAACCATCGGTAATGCACTGCGCAGGGTCCTGTTAAGTTCCCTGGAAGGCTATGCGATCGTGGGAATTAAAATTGACGGAGTAGACCATGAGTTTGCAACGATCCCTGGCGTTACAGAAGACGTAACGGAATTGATTCTGAACCTGAAGCAGGTCCGCTTTAAAAAGACAGTAGACCAGGACCTCGGCCCTGAAAAGGTCGTTTTGTCCATCAAGGGCAAGCCTGAATTTACCGCCGGAAATATCGGTGAAGCAACCCCTAATTTTGAAGTGATGAACCCTGAACTCGTATTATGTGTTCTGGATCCATCTGCAAAACTGGATATTGAACTGACCATCGCCAAAGGCCGCGGTTATGTTCCTTCTGAAGAGAACAAGGTGAAAGATGCGCCATTCGGCTACATCGCCATCGATTCTATTCATACCCCGATCAAAAATGTCAAGGTCGCTATTGAAAACTACCGTGTGGAACAGCGCACTGACTACGAAAAAATGTTACTGGATGTCACTACAGACGGTACCATTCATCCGGAAGATGCTGTTAAGCAGGCCTCCCGTATTTTGATCCAGCACTTAATGATCATCACAGATGAAAATATCACCTTTGACAGCAAAGAGGATAAGAAAGAAGATGTGGTAGATGAAACCGTGCTGCAGCTGCGTAAAGTATTAAAGACACCACTGGAAGACCTGGATCTTTCCGTACGTGCCTTTAACTGCCTGAAAGCAGCTAAGATCAATTCGCTGAGCGAGCTGGTACAATACGAACAGGAAGACCTGATGAAGTTCCGCAACTTCGGACAGAAATCACTGACTGAAATCGAACAGGTATTACACGAAAGAGGCTTGCAATTTGGCATGGACCTCATTCGTATGGGTGTAGAAGTAAACGATTAATTTTTATCACATAGGCCAATAAGGCCGGTGCTTACATTCCTTGACACGGTGTAAGTATAAAATTCAAAGAAAATGCGTCACGGAGATAAACAAAACAATTTAGGCCGCAAAAAAGCGCACAGAGATGCCCTTCTTTCTAATCTGGCTGCCCAGCTGATTACACATAAGAGAATCGTCACCACGCTGGCAAAAGCAAAGGAACTGCGTAAATATGTAGAGCCTTTGATTACGAAGACGAAAAAGAATGCTTCTGAGGCTCAGATCAGTCATAACCACCGTCTGGTATTCTCGTTTTTACAGAATAAGACAGCTGTGAAAGAACTGTTCACTGTGGTAGGCCCTAAAATCGGTGATCGTCCAGGTGGTTACACCCGTATCATCAAATTGGGCATCCGTCCTGGTGACAATGGCGAAAAAGCAATGATCGAACTGGTGGACTTCAATGAGGTGTACGGTAAATCAGCGGCTGCTGGTGAAAACCAGGAACCTGCCAAGAGGACCCGTCGTAGCCGCAGCACTGCAAAAAAAGCAACTGATGCGCCTGCTGAAAACGCTGAAGCAACAAAAGCACCTGCAATTGAGGACGCTGAAGTTGTTGAAGAAAAGGCACCTGAAGCGCCGGCTGCTGCAGCACCAGCTACTGAGGCTCCTGCTGAAACTGAAGCTCCTAAAGCAGCTGATACAGCTAGCGAGGCTACAGAAGAAGAAGCAAAATAAATATGACGGCTTTGCAACGGCAATAAGGATTGAATTGTTGGAAGGCAAGAAATGTATAAAAGAAACCTCCATAAATAGTAACCTATTTACCGGAGGTTTCTTTTTTGTTGTCCTCTTTTGAAGTTTATACCCGGCACCCCAAACCGGGAGTGATAAAGAAATCTTGGGATTCCCTTGAATTGTTACTAATTTTGTGAAACATCATAAATAAACTGAATCGTGGAAAAGAAATCGAAAGTAATGGTTTGTTTTGGCCTTTTGATCACGTTGGCCGTTGTCATGCGGCTGATCCCCATGCCTGCTGGCGTATATGGCGTCACGCCCATGTATGCCATGGCCATTTTTGGTGGGGTGATATTCAAAAAGGATAGAAAATATGCTTTTTTATTACCACTGCTCAGCTTTTTTATCTGTGATGTGTTGATCCAGGTAATGTATAAAATGGGTGCCTGGACCACCCCGGGATTCTATGAAGGGCAGCTCCTGAACTATGTCCTTTTTGCGTTGTTAACCTTTTTAGGACTGGGCATCAAAAAACCGGGTGTATTATCCATTGGCTTAGCCTCACTGATAGCACCCACTGTATTTTATGTTTTATCCAATCTGGGTGTCTGGGCATTTGCAGGTTTTTATCCATTAACACTAGGGGGACTTAAGGCCTGTTATATTGCCGGCCTTCCTTTCTATTTCCCTTATAGTTTGCTGTCAACCCTGGTGTTCTCCGCCGTACTTTTCGGCGCTTTTGCGCTTTATAAAGGTAAAAATTACACCGGCGCTGCCAGCTTTGAACAGGCCAGACACTAACTGTATCGCGTACCTAGATTTTGCTCCTGCACTGATCGGTTAAAGGAATAAGCAAGAAGAATCAGTTGGGAAAATAAGCTGGAAGCATAAATAAGAAGTATAAACTAAAAGCGCTAAGCCATCATGGCTTAGCGCTTTTAGTTTATAAACTTGAATAAAGCACGCATGTCCTAATTAACGGTATGGCCATCCGGCACCTTGGAATCGGGATTTACAAATACAAGCTTTCCTTCCTGATCCTCACTCATCAGGATCATGCCATTACTGACAATACCACGCATTTTCCGGGGAGCCAGATTGGCAACTACGGTAACCTGCTTACCCACGATCTGTTCGGGGGCAAAATGCTCGGCAATGCCGGAGCAGATGGTACGGATTTCGCCTCCCATATCAACTTCCAGTTTTAAAAGTTTATCGGCTTTAGGGATCCGTTCTGCCGATTTGATCGTCCCTACTCTCAGATCGATTTTTGCAAAATCATCAAACTGAATTTCCGGTTTGCTGTCTGTAATATTTGCTTCCTTGCCGGTGCTTTCAACACCAATGCTCCCCGGCCCGCTCTTTGTGGCGGCTTGCCGGGTGTCAGATGCCGTGCCAGCTCCTAAGGCTGCGGCGGTTTTAGCCTTGGCAGCCTCTGCCGCAGCTGCACCTGCTTTTAATTTATTCAGTTGATACTCGATCTCGCTGTCCTCAATTTTTCGGAACAGTAATTCAGGGGCACGCAGGCTATAACCTACACTGAGCAGTTTAATGCGGCCGCCGTTTTTCCATTCCAGCATTTTATCCACGACCTTCATCATATGACACAGCCTTTGAGCGGTCTGTGGCAGGAAGGGATTAATAAAAATAGCCAGGTTTGCCGTCAGTTGCAGGCAAAGGTGCAGGCAATTGTCGATAAGCTGCTGGTTCAATGGGTTAGATTCCAGAGTCTTAGCGAGGATCCAGGGCTCCTTTTCCTGCATATAGCGATTGCCTTTACGGGCCAGATCAATGACTTCAAATAAAGCTTCCCGGAACTTATAATGTTCAATACTTTGTTCAATACGGATTTTAGCATCTTCAATATCCTTGATCAATTGCTGGTCTTTGGCGTCCAGACGCGTTGCATGTAGTGGAGGCACTTTCCCTTTACAAAGCTTGTGCATCAATACAAAACTACGATTCACAAAATTTCCGAAGATAGCGACCAGTTCACTATTATTAGCGTCCTGGAAACCCTTCCAGGTGAACTCGCTGTCTTTGGATTCAGGCATGATGGTGGTCAGATAATACCTCAACACATCTGCCATAGCAGGGCCGCCATTCTCTTTATTGATAAAATCGTCGATATAGTCCTGCATCTCCAGTTTCCAGTTACGGCTGGTGCTCATTTTGTCCCCTTCCAGATTGACAAATTCATTGGCCGGGACATTATCCGGGAGGATATTTTGGTGCAGCTTAAGCATGACCGGAAAAATAATACAATGGAAAACAATATTATCTTTTCCAATAAAGTGTACCAGCTTGGTATCTTTGTCATTCCATAAAATATCAGCGTCCATGCCGTGTTCTTTACAATAGGCTTTAGTGGCGCTGATATACCCGATGGGTGCATCAAACCATACGTAGAGGACTTTTCCCTCTGCACCCTCAATCGGCACTTTAACGCCCCAGTCCAGATCCCTGGTCACGGCGCGGGGTTGTAGTCCCCCATCCAGCCAGCTTTTGCACTGGCCCAGTACATTACCTTTCCAATCATCCTTATGCTCGGTTAAAATCCACTCCCTGAGCCAGGTTTCATGCTTGTCCAGGGGAAGATACCAGTGGCGGGTGCTTTTTTTCACCGGTTTATTACCGCTGAGCGTACTTACGGGGTCGATCAGCTGTTCCGGACTCAGGCTGGTACCACATTTTTCGCACTGATCCCCGAAGGCCTGGGTAAAGCCACAGTTGGGGCAGGTCCCCTGAATGAAACGGTCCGCTAAAAAAGTAGCCGCCTGCTCATCATAATACTGTTCACTTTCTTTTATTTCCAGGTCGCCCTGATCGTTGAGTTTTTTAAAGAAGGCGCTGGCCGTCTCATGATGGATAGGCGCAGAGGTCCGGTGATAGATATCAAAGCTAATAAGCAGGTCCTGGAAATTCTGCTTAATGATTGGATGGTATTTGTCTATAATTGCCTGAGCTGTAGTACCTTCCTTTTTTGCCTGGATGGGGATGGCGGTCCCATGCTCATCGCTGCCACAAACAAAAAGGACCTCTCTTTTCTGCGCTCTGAGATAGCGTACATAAATATCTGCGGGCAAATAGGCGCCAGCCAGGTGACCGATATGTTTAAGGCCATTGGCATAAGGCAATGCCGCTGTAATGAGATAACGCTTGGTTGAATTCATGCTACGTGTTTATTATCCTACAAAAGTATTGCAATCTGCCCCAATACCCAAATACACGAGGCCTGGCAAAGAAGGTTAATCCCTTGTCTCCACAATTTTTTTTGAGTACTGTAGCGTACAAGCCACCTACACGTTTTATTACCATAGGGTTAAATGCGATGATTTCTGTAAAATTATGTAAGTGTTTGGGTTATTTAGTATATTTTTGCATATATCAACATTTTTCGACCCTTACCGCAGGTGGTATATTAAGATGTAAAAGGAAATACGGCACGTAAATTGTGTTTTTATCAATTCTCATAAGGCGCGTATTTTTATATATTATATTGCCTTAGTTACGTTAATTAGACTTTGCATGAAATATTTTGACCTATCACAATCTGTAGTCTATATATACATCGCTATGTTCCTGCTGGCTATGGGTATAACTATTTTTTCCATACCCAATATAATTTTTGTCGCAAAAAAGAAACGACTGCTGGATAAGCCCGACCACCGCAAAAAGCATGTGAATGTAACACCTAATCTAGGTGGGATCGGTATTTTCTCTGCCTTTATTTTTGTCGCCTCCATTTTCAATGTTGGTTTTTATTTTACGGGATGGAACTGCATATTGGGAGCCAGTTTCCTGTTATTTGTGACCGGACTGAAAGACGACCTGGTCGCCATTGATCCCTATAAGAAGTTTTTAGCCCAGTTAGTAGCTGCGATTATTGTGGTCTATCTGGCTGGCATCAGGCTTCAAAACCTGCAGGGATTTTTGGGTATACACCAGTTGCCCTATCTATTGAGCTTCTTACTCTCGGTTATCGGTATCACCTTCGTAACCAATGCTTTTAATCTGATTGATGGGGTGGACGGATTAGCCGGAAGTCTCAGCATGTTACTATTTGCTTTTTTAGGTGTGCTGTTCGCCATTAATAAAAATATCGGCTCCGCAATGCTGTGCTTCACCATTGCCGGTGCGGTAGCAGGATTTTTAAGGTACAATATTGCTCCTGCAAAAATATTTATGGGAGATACAGGATCTTTAATACTGGGATTTCTGGCCTCGGTAATGGCCATTTCCTTTGTTTCCAAAATGAACCTGTTACCGGCATCCTCTCCTTTGAGCGGACTGTTTAAAGGCGGCAATGGCGGGGTGGTCATCGCACTGGCGGCCATCATCGTTCCGGTGTATGATACTTTCAGAGTATTTACCACCAGGATCCTGCGAGGATTTTCCCCTTTTCATGCGGACAGGACCCATGTACACCATGTGCTTTTGGATATCGGGTTAAATGCCAGCCAGGTGGCCGGAACACTAGTGGGAGTGACGATCTTTTTTATGGCTTCCGCCATCGGAATGGTCGCCTTAGGGTGGAACGCAACCGTTGCGATCGGAGTATTATTGATAGCAGCTACCGCCTTGCTCTATTTAGCGATCAAAATCCGGAACAAAAATCAAGAACAACTCAGACAGGCACAACTGGCAAAAGAAAAGAATAAGAAAGAAAAGCTCCAGAAGGTCTCTTTAGATGAATACTTGTCCTCAACCCTTACCAAAACAGAGGAAAATTATCACGATGATCAGCATGTCTACTCAAAAGTCCATTAGAGGTAGCGTATCCCATTGACTCTGTCAAATGAGACCCCGGCCGATAAAAGCCCTGATTAAAGCCTGGAATAAATCAGAAACCTGAGGTTTTAAACAACCGTCCCTGGATTTAAAATCAGCCGGAACCCCTTATCAGTTTGGTGGGTAATGATCCAAATAAACTTCCCTATAATATTCCGGTGTTATTCACAGTAATGGTTCTGTAGTGTTCCTGTAATGATTCATTTCTGGTAATCACGCTTCGGGCTCCATTGTTTCTATACATTTGAGAAACAACCTCACTCCCAAAAGGTGCCGGATGTATCGACAGGATGGAAACACCCCGAGTTAAGTTGCCAAAAACATGAACCGGCGCTTCTTTTTCCAAAAGCACTACTTCCCGCTGAATTTTTACCAAAAAGGTTCCTTCGTTTGGAAGTCTTAATTATATTTGCCATATGAGTACCCAACAAGAAGGAAAATTCCAGGCGATTATTTCGCATGCAAAAGAATATGGTTTTGTTTTTTCCAGTTCAGAAATCTACGATGGCTTAAGTGCTGTGTATGATTACGGCCCCTACGGCAGTGAACTGAAAAAAAATATCCGGGATTACTGGTGGAAATCCATGACCCAATTGCATGAGAATATCGTAGGGATCGATGCAGCCATTTTTATGCATCCCACCACCTGGAAAGCAAGCGGTCACGTGGATAGTTTCAGTGACCCGATGATCGACAATAAAGACAGTAAAAAAAGATACAGAGTAGATCACCTGATTGAAGCAAGGGCTGCAGAACTGACAGAGGCTGGGGAGCAGCAGGCTGCCGAACAGTTGCTACAGGAAATGGACCGGCTTTTGGCAGCGGATGATTATACAGGGCTACGTCAGTTGTTGGATGATCAAAAGATCGTCTGTAGCATCAGCAAGACGGCTAACTGGACTGATATTCGTCAGTTTAATCTGATGTTCGATACACAATTGGGATCTGTCAGTGAGGAAGCCAATACCATCTATTTGCGTCCGGAGACTGCTCAGGGCATTTTTGTAAATTTTCTAAATGTACAAAAGACCGCCCGCATGAAAATACCTTTTGGTATTGCCCAGACCGGTAAAGCTTTCAGAAATGAAATCGTGGCCCGTCAGTTTATTTTCCGTATGCGGGAATTTGAACAAATGGAAATGCAGTTTTTTGTCCGTCCCGGCACCGAGCTGGAATGGTACGAAAAATGGAAGCAGACCCGTTTTGAATGGCACCTCAGCCTCGGAACGCCAGAAAATAAATTACGCTTCCATGATCACGTCAAGCTGGCGCATTATGCCAATGCTGCCGTAGATATTGAGTTTGAGTTTCCGTTTGGCTTTAAGGAACTGGAAGGGATCCATTCCCGAACCGATTATGACCTGAGCAGACATCAGGAGTTCAGCGGCAAAAAACTGACTTATTTCGATACAGAAATCAATAAACATTATATTCCGTATGTAGTAGAGACCTCCATCGGCCTGGACCGTATGTTCTTATCCGTACTCTCCAATAGCTATGAAGAGCAAACCATCACCAAAGAGGATGGTTCTACTGATCAAAGGGTTGTACTGCATATCTCCCCTAAAATCGCACCGGTCAAACTGGCTGTTTTTCCATTGACGAAAAAAGACGGACTGCCGGATCTGGCCCATGAAATCTATGAGCAATGTGCCCGGCAATTCCGGTGCTTTTATGAGGTGAAAGACGCCATCGGCAAGCGCTACCGCAGACAGGACGCCATTGGTACACCGTTTTGTGTTACCGTGGACCATCAGTCGCTGGAAGACCAGACAGTAACGATCCGTCATAGGGATTCCATGGAACAGCAGCGGATTGCTATTGCTGATCTGATCCAGACCGTCCAGGCAGAAATATCCTGATAAACGGCAATTCAGGCAAAAAAGCAATCTGTTGCTGCCTTTGCCGGATGAAATGGCCCGTAAAACCGCTTTACGGGCCATTTGTGAAAAACTGACCGAAATTTTCGGATAAACCCGCAAAAAAACCTATTTTTAATAAACGGTGCTGCCTGAATGCAAACGAACGGCAGGCCGAATTGAACCATTTAAAATTAAAAACCCATGAAGAAAGGTTGGATTATTATTGTAGTTCTCGCTATTATTTTAGGCGTTTATGGCTGTAATGGATATAACGGACTGGTCAAACAGGATCAGCAGGTACAGCAAGTCTGGAGTAATGTAGAAACCAATTACCAGCGCCGGACGGATCTGTATAACAGCGTTATTAAAACCATTGAGGGTTCTGCTAATTTTGAGAAGTCAACTTTAAATGATGTTATCAGTGCGCGCTCAAAGGCTACCAGCGTAACCGTGGATATTAACGATCCAGAAAGCCTGGCTAAATATCAGGCTGCGCAGGCGCAGTTACAAGGTGCTTTCAGCCGGTTGATGGCCGTATCTGAAGCCTATCCTGATTTGAAAACCACCAAGGCATTCCAGGACTTCCAGACTCAGATTGAAGGAACGGAAAACAGAATTAATGTAGCCCGCAGGGATTATAATGCAGCGGTTAACAGTTATAACCTGACGGTAAAGACATTCCCTAAAAACATACTTTCCGGCCTTTTTGGTTTCCATGCCAAGGCTTATTATAAAGCGGATGCAGGTGCAGAAAAAGCGCCGGATATCAACTTTAATATTAAATAGTCAAGCTGTCAGCCGCGCGCCCCTGATTTTATAAGGCAAGCGCGATAAATCATGTGTAATGCGTTTATTCAATAAGAAAAAAGACCCCGGGTATTTTACATCCGAACAGCAGCAGGAGATTGTCCAGGCCATCAAGACGGCAGAAACTGCCACCAGTGGTGAGATCAGACTGTATGTGGAAGGCCGCTGCAAATATGTGGATGCCCTGGACAGGGCTAAAGAAGTATTTGATGAGCTCCACATGTATGAGACAGCTTCCAGAAACGGCGTATTGATTTATCTGGCCATGAAAGACCGGCAGTTGGCTGTATTTGGCGACGAAGGCATTCACCAGAAAGTTGGACCGGATTTCTGGAAACAGAAACTGCAGCAGGCCAAGGAACTTTTTCGCAACCAGGCCTATGGCAGCGGACTTAAATTAATAATTTTATCAATAGGGGATGCGCTTAAAAGCGCCTTCCCCTATGATAAAGTTGGTGACATCAACGAGCTGCCGGACGATATTGTCTATGGCAAATAGCGTTTAAAAATATTCTACGTGTTATTTTCTTTTCCTTCTAAAATCAAAAATTTCTTTCTAGTCTTACTGTGTGTGGTCACTATTGCAAGTGCCCGCAGTTATGCACAGGATGTAGCCTTATTACCGGCACCCAACCCACCAAGATTATTGGTAGATAAGGCTGGTATATTAATCCCCGAGCAGGCAGAGATCCTGGAAAATAAACTGGTAGCCTTTGATGACAGTACGTCTAACCAGATCAGTGTTGTGATTATCCCGACACTGAATGGTTATCCGATCGAAGAATATGCCACCAGACTTTTCAGATCCTGGGGTATTGGTGGAAAGAAGAATAATAACGGTGTTTTGCTACTCATTGCAGCCAATGACAGAAAGATAAAAATCGAAGTGGGCTACGGGCTGGAAGGCGCTATAACGGATGTCCAATCCAAAAGCATCATCGAAAATGATCTGGCGCCAAATTTCAGGGAGCAAAACTATTACAGAGGTATTGATCAGGCTATAAATTCACTGGAAAAAGCAGCGGCCGGAGAATATAAAGTAGCGCGTGACCGTTCGGATGATTCCGGAGGCAGTGCTATCGTATTTTTTATTATCCTGGCCATTGTCATCTTCATTCTGATGGCTTCTAAAGGCGGAAAAGGTGGTGGCGGGGTGGCCAGCCGTGGTGGCTGGTCCAATATTCTTTTGCCAATGATCCTTGGCAGTGCCATGGGCCGGGGCGGTGGAGGCGGCTTCGGCGGTGGCGGCGGCTTCGGCGGCGGCGGATTTGGCGGATTTGGTGGCGGCAGCAGCGGTGGCGGCGGAGCCAGCGGTGGCTGGTAGCCAAATAGGGATTAAAAGCCTAAAAACAAAATGCTGTTTTTGTGGGAGGATTTGATGCCCCTGCAAAAACAGCATTTTTTATTTCAATTGATTGTTTTTTTCCAGATAAATAGTCTATTTTGTTACGGCCGTAACAAAAATAGGAAATAGAGGTCAGGTGTTTGTCACTGGATGATATGTGACTAATAAATTGGGACGCGCCCTAGGGCAACGCTTTCTTTTAATCAAAATAGGGTTACCGCCTTATGTGCCACCATTTTCTTTTATTTAATTCCTGTAAACGCGATCGTGTCTGTTATTCGGCTTCGTCTAATGATCATCATTTACATTCATAGAGATATCTTTCATTTGGTATATTGTCAGATTCCGTTTGTTGTAACAGCATTACCTATTCCTGGCCATTGATAAGATTAATGATTAGTTTTATCATAAGCTCCTTTCATCAGGACTACTTTGTGCCACTAATAACGCTAATGCGGTTAATCCATTATCATTAATTTTTTACCTCTCCCGACTTTTTAAAGCGAATTTTATTTCTTTCTGAAAAACAACCGAAATTCACCTCTAAATATATTATATACTTCTATATGTAAAAAAGGCGCCGCAATTTTTTAAACCACAAAGCTAAAATAATTTATAAACAACAATTGAGTTTGCTGTCATTTTTGAACGAAGGTTTTCCATAATAAATAAGGTTTGGGGATCATATTATTCAGTTATTAAAAACCTTTCTTACTAAACCATCTTTTTTTCTGAAATAATAAATTGCTGGATCCAATTTTATCCCTTTAATTGAGCAATGCAATACCAGTAAATAATAATCCCTTACATCAATATCCTATCTACTGCAGAAATGGGCAATTGCCATGTATCTTCCCAGTCCATCATAGCATTGATAAGTTTTATTTTTTGAAATGAGGATAGATCTGCCATAGTAATATCGGCTTCTTTAAGTTTGTGGTTATCCAAAAGGTACCTTCTGTGTACCCCCGCCAATAACGGAGATTTAGGGGTCCACCAGTCCCTACCGTCATATAACGCCAGGTTGGAAAAACTACTATCTGTCAATAACCCATTTTTAAAGATCAGGATTTCTGTATCAGGAGCAAGTTTACTTGTAAGCATCTCAAATGCCTTTCTGTTAGTTGATTTGTAGGGGTAATCCATTTGATGTTGAACAATCTTTAATTGTGTAATATTTTTCGGCGTATAAGGGATAAATTGAATGAACATATCTGCCGGGCTATAAACAACGCGGCATTTGTATTTAGTTTGATCCCCGTGATCATCCTTGGGAAATCCGGGACTTTGCCGTATTAGCTTTTGCAGATCCGTATAGATTACGAGACCCCAGTTTTCTTTCTGGGTTCGGGTAAACCGCGCTTCATGTAGGTCTATAAAGTGCAGTTTCTTGTTTTCAAGCCGTATGGATTCAAGGAAGGGGTACATATATTTTTGAGATCATTTCCTGGTATTCTGCCTTGGGATCACTAAGCGAAGTAATCCCGCCGCCACTTTTAAAGATAAAGCCAGCCGGCGTATTTTCCAAATAACGGATAATCACGCAACAGTCCAAGACTTCTCCATTATAATAACCCCACACTCCCGTATAATAGTTCCTGTCATGGATCTCTGCCTGCCGTATAACCTTTTGGGTAGAAACCTTGGGAGCACCAGTTATGGAGCCGGCAGGAAGCATGGCCTTTAAAACTGCTCCCGGATGGTGCAGATAAGCAGGCCTTAAAGTGCCCGTGATATGGGAGCTCACTGCGTACAGGTCCTTTTGATTGGTCTTTATTTTTTCCAGGTACCTGAAGCTCGTTACTTCGACATGGGTGGCCACCTGAAACAGATCGTTTCGAATCAAATCCACAATGGTATATTGTTCGGCGATTTCTTTTTCACTTAAGCGCAAGGTGTCCGCCGCATTGATTTCATTTTCCTCTATGGTCCCTTTCATCGGATAGCTGCTGATGGTGCCTGCTGCTATCCGTATAAAAGGTTCCGGTGAAAAATGAACAAACCGATCTTTATACAAAAGTTTATATTTACCCCACCCGAGTTGGTAAAGTTCCTGGAGTGAATAATTGGTCTCTACCGGTGTACTAAAAGTCAGGTTGACCAGATAAGAGTTGCCTTGTTGCAGCGCTGCTTTTACAATATCAAATGATTTCTTATAGGTTGCAAAGGGAACCGGTTTTTTTTGCCACCGTAAAGGTTTATCCGGCAGGAGGGATGCCTGCTGCTGGTTTTTGGGAAAGCACAGACCGGGCGCCTGGAAAAAAATATCTTTATCCAGTTCATCAAGTGCCGTCACTTCCATTTGCTTCCCTTCATAGTCCGTCAGAAAGAAAAACGGCTTTTTTGCCTGATAGAGCGTATTAATCCGCTGAAAAAATACTTCCTTTGCGTCTGTTATCATTCTAAGTGTTGCAGTGAGCGCAAAAATATTAATAATTGACCATAATGACTCATTTACCTATAATCTTGCGGGTCTTTTTGAATCTGCAGAAGGGAGAGTCAGGTCCGTACATGTCTGGTCTGTAGAAAATTTGCGCCATAAGGACCTGAATGAATGCCTAGCTTATGACGGTGTAGTCTTATCGGCCGGGCCAGGCTTGCCAGAAGATTATCCTGCCGTTACCACTTTACTGAATTTTCTACTAAGCGAAAAGAAAGGATCAAAGCCGCCTTTTATACCCGTCTTGGGCATTTGCCTCGGCCTGCAGACCATCGTCCGGTATTTTGGCGGCCGCTTATATAACCTGCCCCATATCCAGCACGGCAGACAGGTGGAACTGTTGATGAAAGATACAGCCAGTACAAAAAGCGATAATGCATTGGAAGGCAAAAAAACGGGGCTACCGCCAGAAACAAATTTTTTTAACGGGCTGACGACTCCAATTAAAGTAGGACTTTATCATTCCTGGGGCACGGATATCCAATGCGAGGTCCCTGAATTAACCGTACTTGCCACGGCTCAATTACCAAATGCTGAGAAGGAACAGCGAGGTGGAGTGGTCATGGCGATCAGCCATGAAAGCCTCCCTGTTTGGGGATGCCAATTTCATCCGGAGTCTTACATGACCCCAGGAGGGCTACAAATGATCCTGAATTGGCTAAGTTTTATTGAGGTAAATAAAACCCGGTCCTGAGTCATAAGAGGAGATCTTTAGCCAAAATCAATTTCCGTATTATCTCCGATATTTAAGTTTCTGCTGAGCCCTTTAACACTGGCATCATTCCCGATCAGGGAATTGTCCAGCACCACTTCATGTAAATTTGAAAAGGAGCCGATAATGCAGTCTCTGATCACGGAAGCTTCAATGACCGTATTGGCACCGATGGAGGCGTGCGGCCCGATAATGGTATTGGTGACCCGGCTGCCAGGGCCTATGCTGACCGGCGGCTTAATAATGGCGTTTTCAATCTGGGCCGTGGAATCAATTTCGTTGCCGATCTTCTTAAGCAGTAAGGCGTTGGTTTCCAGTAAAGTTTCTTTGCGACCGCAATCATACCAGTGTTTGACCTTAAAAGTCTGGATTTTGGCTTTGCGGTGGATCATACACTGCAGGGCATCGGTCAGATGAAACTGCCCCTCTGTCGTAATATTTTGAGAGAAGATATGAGAGAGACAATCATACATGATGGCGGTCTCTTTGATCTTATACAGGCCAACCAGGGCCGTATTACTCATGGGAATCTTGGGCTTTTCGACCAGATGCTCCACAAATCCTTCCCGACCGATCTCCGCCACCCCAAATCCCCTGGGGTCATCCACCTTCTGGACACCGATCATGGAATACGGGCTATCCAGCACGGATTTAATATCAAAATCACAGATGGTATCACCCATGACAATAAAGACTTCATCCTCTCCGACCAGGTCTTTTGTTAATGCGATCGCAGGACCCGTACCAATCCTGGATGACTGAAAGACGTACTGACATTTTAATTCCGGGTAGGAATATTTTACATATTCCTCAATTTTTTCTCCTAAATAGCCGATGATAAATATAAATTCTTCGATGCCTGCATCTTTTAGCTGATCCACGATAAAATTCAGGATGGTTTTTCCAGCCAGAGGCAGTAGGGCCTTTGGCTGGGTATACGTATGAGGACGAAGTCTGGCACCTGTTCCGGCTACCGGAATAATTGCTTTCATGAAACGTTTTTTCTGTCGTTAATTATCCTAAAACGCACGAATAGTCGTTATTGTAAGATAATAATTTTACTTATTTGTACCGCTATTATGCACGAATGTAGTAAATTCACGCCCAAATTACACTAAATTTCAAAAATAGAATCCATGCAAAGAGACAGCCAGGTATTCGACCTAATAAATCAAGAATTACATCGTCAGAGAAGCGGCATTGAACTGATTGCGTCTGAGAACTTTACAAGTCTTCAGGTCATCCAGGCAATGGGGTCTGTATTAACGAATAAATATGCGGAAGGGTATCCAGGCAGAAGATATTATGCAGGCTGTGAGATTGTAGATCAGACAGAACAGCTGGCCATCGATCGTTTAAAGGAAATTTTTAATATAAGTTACGCCAATGTGCAGCCGCACAGCGGCGCCCAGGCAAATGCGGCCGTTCACCTGGCCTGCCTTAAGCCCGGTGATAGAATCCTGGGACTCGATTTAAGCATGGGAGGCCATCTGACACATGGCTCACCTGTTAATTATAGCGGAAAGCTCTATGAAGCGCATTTTTACGGCGTTGTAAAGGAAACCGGCCTGATCGATTACGAAATGCTGGAGAAAAAAGCCCGTGAGTTAAAACCCAAAATGATCATCTGTGGTGCGAGTGCTTATAGCAGGGACTGGGATTATGAAAGGATCCGCAAAGTGGCCGATGAAGTAGGGGCACTGGTAATGGCAGATATTGCCCATCCAGCCGGGCTGATCGCAAAAAAGCTTTTAAAAGATCCGTTTGATCATTGTCATATCGTTACTTCTACTACCCATAAAACACTGCGCGGTCCCAGAGGAGGTATTATCATGATGCGCAATGATTTTGACAATCCATGGGGCCTGACAGATAATAAAGGCAATATTCGCAGCATGAGTGCACTGCTTGACCTGGCAGTATTTCCCGGTATCCAGGGCGGTCCATTAGAGCACGTGATAGCTGCCAAAGCCATTGCTTTTGGAGAGATACTAAGCGATGATTATACCGCTTATGCGCATCAGGTCCAGAAAAACGCCCAGGCACTTGCCAAAGCATTTGTGGACAAAGATTATAATATCATCAGCGGCGGCACGGACAACCATCTGATGCTGATTGATCTAAGGAATAAAGATATCAGCGGTAAGAAAGCTGAACAGGCACTGGTAAAAGCTGAAATCACCGCCAATAAAAACATGGTTCCTTTTGATGACAGGTCTGCTTTTGTTACTTCCGGCGTTCGTTTCGGGGTGGCTGCAGTTACCACCCGCGGCATGAAAGAAGCGCATATGGGCTTTATCGCAGATTCGGTGGACAAGATATTGACGAATGCAGAAGATGAGCAGGTGATTGCTGCTGTCAGAAAAGAAGTCAATGAATTTATGACGCAATTCCCGCTGTATCCGGAGCTGGGATAAGTATAAAAGAAAAATAATTTTAGGTAAAATGAGCAAGGCTGTTTGTCGCTTAAAAGCGATGAACAGCCTTACTCATTTCAGATGATTGCTTAAATGCTTTTTTGAGAAACATCTTAAGAAAGAAGCATTGGGGGATTTACTTGTAAATTATAGACGTCAGTCTTTTTGAATAGTCTAGTATAATTTTATATTATGTGTTTCCTGCCTAAACAATTAAAGGCTAAAAAAGAATATTAAATTGGAAGTAAAAATTCCTAATCCTGGCTGTTAGATTTGTGAATGGTGAGAATAGATAGGGAGGAACCGTTTTTATCGGTAATTTGTCTCGATTTTTACAGCTGTTAAAAAATAGAAGCAAATATCTTATTGATGCAATTTATCCTTCTATAAAATGTTGATGTCACCGACATCGATGTCGGTAACATCACTGATTATTTACATAACTATTTGTATTTCAATTACTTAATTAGGGTATATATTGGTTTGTATAATATATTGTAGGGTGTGCTTCAGCACTTTCAGAATAATCGGGATAAACTGGGAAAACAAAATTCGCCTTTCAATTATTAAAATTTAAAAACAAAGTTAACCATTCCACAGGCTAGCCTTCTTTTTATTTGGATCTTCTAAACCTTATGCGAAACGCTTGATTATTTCTTATCCCAAAATGCTATAGCCATTACGGCCTCAAAAGTAGCTCACAAGGCTTAATCCCGGTTTGCTTTTTAAAGGCAGCAGAAAAATGAGAAATGGTCGAATATCCCAGAATGGCTGCTACATCTGTAACGCTCAACCCCTTTTGATAAAGCAGGTATTTGGCGTGGTCCATTCTTTGTTGTTGGTAAAAGTCAAATATGGTCGTACCAAAAACTTCCTTGAAGCCTTTTTTGAGGTAGCATTCATTAATGGCTACTTTTTTACTGAGATCTTTAATCGTAATAGGAGAGTCCAGGTTTTCCAGTAATATATCCTTGGCCTGCTGGATTTTGTCCAGTCCCGCTTCATCCGCTAAGAACCGGCAAGTGAATACTTCACGGTTCTTTTCTTCAATCAGGCAATCCATGCTATAAAGCAGGATCTCGTGAATCTTAGAATTGATAAAGATATTTTCCATTGTACCGGTATAATTCCTTTCCAGCAGCGCAGAAAGCGTCGTACGTTGCCTTGGGCAGACCGGGAATAGTTTTACAAAAGAAGTAGAGTAAGTAAAAGAAAGTACAAGCTCCTTTTTACTTTTTTCCTTGCCACTACCGGCAAACTGGCTCAGGTAATTGGGCGAAAACTGAAAATTAAACAGACTGAGCGTATCCAGTGCATTCACGCAGGAGGAGCTGTCCTTTGCGCTGCAAACTTTGCACGCCGTGTCACTGCAATAACGATTGCCGGTGATGCAAAAACGCAGGTTCAGCGTGGGTTCACCTGCTCCGTCTTCCTCCTTTGCGGTATTGTAGTGCAGCATGCCACTATCTTGTTTATTCCAGTCGTCAGACAAAGCAAAAGCCGTAATGCTGGACACAATAGATCCGGGTACCGAATATTCCTTACGGTAAACCAGGTCCATGCCGGATCTCAAACATTCATTCTCTGTCATTTTTACTAAGTCCATAGTACAAGTAGCCTGTATTATATAAACTGATCTCTCAATAAAGAAGGATTATAAACCATCCCATAAAGAGAATCAGGTATATTAAATTATCGATGCCTAAAATTCAATCAAATGCATATAATTCTACTTCATAGAAAATGCACCGGATTGGGTAAAGAATTTGGTTAAAACTTAAACCAGGCCTCAAAGTTCGTTCAAAATTTGTCATTAGACTGTCACAAATAGCAGCAAACGACTTCCTGAAAAGAAATCACCTTCCCACGGACTTAAAAATGAATATATTTCATAAAACCTAATCTTTTCTGCGAACCACCTGAGCCACCATGTCTGCCTCCGTGGCAATTTTGCCGTTGACATAGACCGTACCGTGCATATCGCAAAGACCGCGACGGATGGGACTGTTCAATTCCATTTTTAAGAGTAAGGTATCGCCGGGGCGTACCATCTGCTTAAACTTGCAATTATCAATTTTAAGAAAATAGGTATCATATTCACCTTCACCCATCATATTGATACATAAAATGCCGCCCGTCTGGGCAAGTGCCTCGATTTGTAATACGCCCGGCATAATCGGATTGCCCGGAAAATGCCCCTGAAAAAACTGTTCATTAAACGTCACATTTTTGACCCCGACAATAGAACTGTCGGTTAGATCAATAATTTTATCCACCAATAAAAAAGGATAGCGATGGGGCAGGGTTTTTTCTATATGCTCAATCGTATAGATCGGTGGTTGGGTATAGTCATAAGTCGGTATATCCTTTACATGTTTATTACGCTTGATATGCGCTTTAATAGCCTTGGCAAATGCTACATTGGAACTATGTCCAGGACGGTGGGCCAGAATCCTTGCCTTAATAGGATAGCCAATTAATGCAAGATCTCCTACCACATCCAATAATTTATGACGTGCCGGTTCATTGGGGAAACGCAGCTCCAGGTTATTTAAATAACCGCCGCTTTGTACTTCCACCTTATCTCTTTTAAACACCTTTGCCAGGTGATCCATTTCATTTTCAGTGATGGGCTTGTCAACAATGATAATGGCATTATTAATATCGCCGCCTTTGATCAGGTTGTGCTCCAAAAGCATTTCCAGTTCATGCAGGAAACTAAAAGTCCTGCAAGGCGCGATCTCCGTTTTAAAGTTTCTGATATTTTTTAACTGCGCATACTGTGTACCCAGCACCGGGCTATTAAAATCAATCAACGCCGTAACACTGAAGCCATTGGTAGCTGGCATGGCGACCATTTCAACCTGTTTCTCTTCATCATAATGGAAGATATTCTGGTCGATCTGGTACCAGATCTTGGCTGCCTCCTGCTCCAGGATACCAGCCTCTTCAATGATTTCAATAAAAGGCTGGGCACTGCCATCCATAATGGGTATTTCCGGGCCATTGAGTTCAATCAGCACATTATCCACACTCATACCCACCAATGCTGCCAGGATGTGTTCCACCGTGGAAACTTTCGCTTCGCCTACCTGCAGGGTCGTTCCACGACTGGTATCTGTGACCAGGTCGCAGTCCGCTTTGATGATGGGTTTTCCCGGAAGGTCGATTCGCTGGAACTGAATACCAAATCCCGGGCTGGCGGGACAGAGTTTCATATCCACGATAGCGCCGGTATGCAGGCCGGTACCGCTGATACTGACAGGATTAACTAAAGTGTGCTGCTTATTCTGGTTAAACTTCTGCGTCATACGTTTTTTTGTCTTTAAATATGGTGTCTGAGCCGCTATGCAGGGGAATGACCGGCTTTGGCCGGGCCCACTGGCGGGCAAAATTACAAATTCATGAGGTAAAAGGGGAAAAATTAGCCATTTTTGCTTTTCTCCAGCGCTTTTTCCAGTTCAGCAATTCTTTTTTCCAGTTCAGGCAACCGCCTGAAAACAGCACTGCTTTTTAAGTGATCGCGCATCGCAAAGGCGGGAGAGCCGCCCAGTATCTGGCCTGGTGTGGAAGTTGTTTTAGAAACGCCGCTCTGCGCCGTAACAATTAATCGTTCGGGCAGTTTCAGATGGCCTGAGATACCGGCCTGGCCGGCGATCATACTATGACTGCCAATACGCGTGCTGCCGCTGACACCCGCCTGGGCCGCGATTCCTGTGTGCTCACCTACCGTCACATTGTGAGCCAGTTGCACCAGGTTGTCGATCTTGGTTCCTTGCTTAATCACCGTAGAATTAAGGGTGGCCCTGTCAATACAGGTATTGGCGCCAATTTCCACGTCATCCTCAATAATCACGTTGCCGATCTGCGGGATTTTTTTATAGACCCCATCTTTATCCGGTACAAACCCAAAGCCATCCGCCCCGATCACAGCACCTGCATGGATAATGACATTACTGCCGATAACACAATCATGGTAGATTTTGACACCGGCATAAATAACCGTGTTCTCGCCCACCGTGACATTCTCTCCCAAATAACAACCGGGATAGATTTTCGTATTTTTCCCAATGGAACTTCTGTTATTAACATAGGTAAAGGCGCCGATATAAATATTTTCACCTAGTCTGGCCGATTCAGCGACAAAGGCCGGCTCTTCCACGCCCTTCAGTCCCTGAACATGCATCTGCTGATAAATCTCCAAAAGCGTCGCAAAGGCGGCGTAAGCATCCTCAACGATCAGCAGCGTTGCCTTGAGCGGCCGGTCCGGTACCATATCCTTGCCGATCAGGATAACAGAAGCCTCTGAGTTAAGTAAAGCCTCATTATATTTGATATTACCCATAAAGGTCAGGTCCCCTTTCCTCGCCGCTTCAATATTATTAAAACTGCTGACGACCGTCTCAGGATTTCCCTGAATAGTTGCATTGATTAAACCGGCTATTTGCTGGGCTGTAAATTGCATATGCGTATTATATGTAATAATTAATTAAATGTCTGATGACTGCGTCTACGTCCTATGATAACTCTAATCCAATCCTTATCTGTTTTTGAATCCACGTCTGGTAAGTTAAAATTTAACTTACCAGACGTCCTAAAAGCTACTCACATAAAAAGGCTGCTTTTACTTTTTCGGATAGCAAATGTAGAACTTTTTAACAGGCGTCGAAAGAGCTCCCTGGATCAAGGCATTTTCCACATGAGAGATTTCCTGGACGGTCCCGTCCTTACTCATGAGTAAAATATTTTCATCCCCCACCTGATAGGCCGTATTGGCGGCCTCGCCTGTAAAAACAAAATAATCCAGCGCTTCCGCTGACAGCTGAAATCTTTTGCGTGCTTTTTCCTTTTTCTCCGCTATAAAGCTATCTTCAAAAGGATGGCCCTGCAATTGACATTTGAAAAGGCGTCTGTCCAAAAGGCTGGTACTTAAAAGGCTCAGCACCGGATCCGGGTGCATAGACCATTTTTTAATCGCCGACTCGATATCGCCATCATCAAGTTTACAAAATCTGTCCAGGGAATCCTTATCCATCACCCCTTTAAAATCCATAAAAAAATAATCCAGTGGTGCGTGAAGCACCACTGACGCATCCTTATTGTCATATAAAAACCGAGCCCTCTGGAGTATTTTGACCATCATTTTTTCAGCAGAGAGCACGGTTTTATGCAGGTATACCTGCCAGTACATCTGCCTGCGGGCAATCAGGAACTTCTCGACACTATGAATGCCCTTTTCTTCAATGACCAGCTGGTCCTCATGGACAGAGAGCATTTTTAAGATACGCCCATAACCAATGACCCCTTCACTCACCCCCGTGAAGAAGCTGTCCCTGGAGAGATAGTCCATCCGGTCCATATCCAGCTGTCCGGAAATCAACTGATGCAGAAAAGGTTTATGGTATTTGCCCGTAAAGATTTCAATGGCCAGATCCAGCTGGCCATCAAATTCCTGGTTTAAAGCCTGCATGATCTGCAGGCTTAGGTCCTCATGATGCACCCCCTGGACCAGCATATGCTCCAGTGCATGTGAAAAAGGACCGTGCCCGATATCATGCAATAAAATCGCACATTTGACTGCCAGATCTTCTTCAGCAGTGATCACTACTTTTTTATCCTTCAGCTCACTGACCGCATTACACATCAGGTGATAAGCTCCCAACGCGTGATGCAGACGCGTATGTACAGCGCCCGGATACACCAGACTTGCCATGGCCATCTGCTTAATGCGGCGCAACCTTTGAAAATAAGGATGCTCTATGATTTTGAAAATCAGCGGATGATTAATTGTAATAAAACCGTGGACAGGATCATTGATGATCTTTCTTGTGGGCTTTTTCATGGGGCAAATTTAACGCTTTAGGGCGGTAAAAAGCTGAATGGCCTGCTTATATAATGAATTTTTAGTATTTATTTGACCACGATCCAAAACTAAAAACAATCTGGTGGTAGTCTGATTTTATCCATAACAGCACTAGGGCGGATCACAACAGGTAGTGCTATCCTATGGATTTTAATGCAACTTTCCAAGGATCGAACGCATTTGCCGGTACAAGTAAAGCTAATTTTTAACAGGTTCAGGGAGGCCATCAGCTCGGGTATAACCCCTTTTAAATCCTTAACTTTCTTAAATAGAGCCATTTAAATATGAATAACCAATGTATATTAAGCAAACAGCCCTTGACAATTTAAATCGTAAAATATCCTTAACTTTGCCCACATTTTAAGAGGAGTCTCGTCCCTCCCTATAAGCCGCGCTATGGCGAAAAGAAATTCGGGTGTTGGAGCCGGGACTTTGTTGATTTTAATTAAGGGAATTTTTAAGTTTAATAAATGAGCTATTGACCGGGCATGCGGATGTGTATAACGACGACAAATCCTGCCGGTCAATACCCGAACGATATAAAAATGGTCAATAAGGAAAATTTATCCGGCAATTCGGGCGATCAGACCCCCGTTTCCAAATATAAAGAGTTTTCAAAACTGGATTTGCCTTCTGTAGAGAAATCCATGCTGAAGACCTGGCAGGAAAACCAGGCCTTTGAGAAAAGTATTTCGCTCAGGGAAGGGGCACCCAGTTTCGTATTCTATGAAGGGCCCCCAAGCGCCAACGGTATGCCGGGGATCCACCACGTTATTTCCAGGACCATTAAAGATATGGTTTGTCGTTATAAGACCATGAAAGGTTTCCAGGTACGCCGAAAAGGCGGCTGGGATACCCATGGCCTGCCCGTTGAATTAGGCGTTGAAAAAGAACTGGGCATCACCAAAGAAGATATCGGAGAAAAAATCTCTGTAGAAGACTATAACAAAAAGTGCCGGGAAGCCGTGCTCCGCTATAAGGATAAATGGGACCAGTTGACCACACAAATGGGTTATTGGGTGGACCTGAAAAACCCTTATATCACTTTTGATAATAAATATATAGAAACCTTGTGGTGGCTGCTGGCCAAGCTTTACAAAAAAGATTATCTCTATGAGAGCATCAGTATTCAACCCTACTCGCCTGCAGCAGGCACAGGTCTGAGCTCCCATGAACTCAACCAGCCAGGTACCTATAAAGATGTGAAAGACACATCGGCGACCGTTATATTCAACGCCGTTAAAAATGAAAACTCCAGCGCCCTTTTTGAGGCCAGTGGTGGCAGGCCGGTAGGCCTGATGGCCTGGACCACAACACCCTGGACCCTGCCCTCCAACCTGGGCCTGACCGTCGGTAAAAACATCGACTATGTGTTGATAGACAGCTTTAACCCTTATACCGGCAGCCCGCAAATGCTGCTGGTAGCACAGCCGCTTGTCAACAATTATTTTAAAGCCGACGCAGAAAACGCGGACTTAGAGGCCTATAAAGCCGGCGATAAGTCAATCCCCTGGCGCCAGGTGGCCAGCTTCAAAGGCAAAGAGCTGGAAGGAATCCGTTATGAACAGCTATTACCCTTTGATGCCAATCATACAGAAAATCCCAATGCCTTTAAAGTCATGCTGGGCGATTTTGTAACCACGGAAGACGGTACCGGTATTGTACATACAGCGCCCGCCTTTGGTGCCGATGACTATAAAGTCGGTCAGAAGTATGGCATAGGCATCCTGATCATGGTGGATAAGGAAGGTAAATTCATAGACGGCATGGGCCCCTACAGCGGGCGTTATGTCAAAGATTATAAAGATGCACCGGATTATGTAGATGTCAATGTAGACATCTGCGTGGATCTGAAGCAACAGGGCAAAGCCTTTAAGATTGAAAAATACGAACATAATTATCCGCATTGCTGGAGAACGGATAAGCCCATTCTCTATTATCCTTTAGATGCCTGGTTTATCAAAACCACCGCTATGAAAGACCGCATGGTGGAACTCAATAAAACCATCAACTGGAAACCTGCCTCAACAGGAGAAGGAAGATTTGGCAACTGGCTGGAAAATATGGTGGACTGGAACCTCAGCCGTTCCCGTTTCTGGGGAACACCGCTGCCTGTCTGGCGTACAGAAGACGGCAAGGAAGAGCGGTGCATAGGTTCTATTCAGGAACTGCAGGAGGGCATTCGACAAGCCCATGATCGCTTAGGCGGTGAAGTCAACGCGAAGTTCATGTCAGGCGGTGTACTTGACCTGCATAAACCCTATGTGGATGAGATCATCTTATTATCAGCTTCCGGCAAGCCCATGAAACGCGTAGCTGACCTGGTGGACGTCTGGTTTGACAGCGGAGCCATGCCCTTTGCCCAGTGGCATTTCCCTTTTGAAAATAAAGCAGTATTCGCCGATAACTATCCCGCAGATTTTATCTGCGAAGGGGTGGATCAGACAAGAGGATGGTTTTATACCTTACATGCCATCAGTGCCATGCTGAAAGAAGAGGTATGGGAAGAACTTAAAAAAGACGGTTTTACCGTCAGCGAAGATAAATATCCCGGCCTGGCCTACCGTACCGTGGTCTCCAATGGTCTGGTGCTGGATAAATATGGGAATAAAATGTCCAAAAGGCTGGGAAATACCATTGACCCATTTGCCACCATTGAGCAGTACAGTGCAGATGCTACAAGGTGGTACCTGATGACCAATGCCTCTCCCTGGGACAATTTAAAATTTGATTTAGCGGGTATCGAAGAAGTACAGCGAAAATTCTTCGGCACCTTGTATAATACTTATCAGTTCTTTGCACTGTACGCCAATCTGGACGGTTTTTGCTACCGGGAGGCGGATGTGCCTATGGCTGATCGGCCCGAGATCGACCGATGGATCCTTTCGGTATTGCATTCACTGATAGCTCAGGTCAATGAACAGCTCGATGATTATGAGCCGACGCTTGCCTTCAGGGCCATTGACAGCTTCGTAGGCGAACAACTCAGTAACTGGTATGTCCGGCTATGCAGAAGGCGCTTCTGGAAAGGCGAATACGAACAGGATAAGATCTCAGCCTACCAGACTTTATATGAATGCCTGGAGACCCTCACCCGGCTTATGGCGCCTTTATCACCATTTTTCAGCGATGAGCTGTTCAGGGATCTCAATCAGGTAACAGGCCGCTTCACCGTTGAGAGCGTACACCATAGCGACTTCCCTACGGCTGACCCGGCAAAAATAGATCTGGCCCTGGAAGAGCGCATGCAACTGGCCCAGGACAGCGCGTCATTAATTCTGTCTTTGCGCAAGAAGGAAAATATTATTGTTCGCCAGCCCTTGCAAAAAGTACTGATACCCGTGCTGGATGACAAAATGCAGGAGCAATTATCCAAAGTAGAAGACCTGGTCAAGTCTGAGACGAATATCAAGGAAGTAGCTTATCTTAAAGATGACCAGGGGATCATTTCTAAAAAGATCAAAGCGGATTTTAAATCACTGGGCAAAAGACTGGGACCCAAAATGAAGCAGGTGGCCGGGATGATCGGTCAGTTTACTGCGCAAGAAATTGCCCAACTTGAAAAAGAAGGCAAAATAGATCTTAAGGTAGATGACCAGATCATAGAGATCCAGAAAACGGATGTGATTATTACGGCAGAAGATGTGCCAGGCTGGAGTGTAGCCAGCCGGGGGCAGCTTACCGTAGCCCTGGATATCACCCTTACAGAAGACTTAAAACAAGAGGGAATAGCCCGGATCTTTGTCAACCGTATACAAAATATCCGCAAGGAGGAAAGATTTGAATTAACAGACCGCATTTTTGTGGAGGTGCTTGATAACAGTAAAATTAAAGCCGCTCTGCAAAAATATAATGATTATATTTGTTCTGAAATATTGGCAGATCAGTTGTCATATGTTTCAGATGTTAAAAACGGAACGGAAATTGATATTGATGATAATAAGCTAAAAATCAAGGTCCAAAAAAACAGTTAGAAGTATGCCTACAACGAAGAAGACTGCTAATAAAAAAACTGTAAAAGCTGCAGCTACTGCTAAACCTGCAGCCAAAAAGACAGCATCCGCTAAATCAGAAACGGCCGCAAAAAAAGCAGCGCCCGCAAAGAAAGCGCCTGCAGCAGCAAAATCTGGGAAAGCAGTAAAAGCAGCAAAAGCAGCTGCCAAACCAGTTGCTAAAACGGCTA
>Ga0180219_1000572_pt1 | contig 29164 bp, 22 predicted proteins | sample eDN3rd30CBELigMG_FD_151338 | JGI IMG/M metagenome (GOLD analysis project Ga0180219, IMG submission 151338) | Enriched Miracle-Growth compost microbial communities from Emeryville, California, USA - eDNA 3rd pass 30_C BE-Lig MG (version 2)... ... | reverse complement strand
CCTTCTGGATCGCCTTCATCTGCTCGTTGAGATAGTACTCGCGCTGGGTCTTCTCCATCTGGCGCTTGACGCGCGAGCGGATGCGCTTCTCGACCTGAAGGACCGAGACTTCGCTTTCCATCAGACCAAGGCACTTCTCAAGTCGCTTGGCGACCGAAGTCATCTCGAGGATGTCCTGCTTGTCGCCGATCTTCACCGCGAGGTGCGATGCGATCGTATCGGCAAGCTTGGAGAAATCGTCGATCTGCGTCACCGCGCCGACAACTTCCGAAGACACCTTCTTGTTGAGCTTCACATAGCCTTCGAACTCGGACACGGCAGAGCGCGCCAGAGCTTCGACCTCGACCTTGCTGCCGATCTCATCGGCAAGCGCTTCGGCCGTGGCCTCGTAATAATCCTGGGTACGGGTGTATTCGCGAACCTTGGCGCGCGTCATGCCCTCGACGAGCACCTTCACGGTGCCATCGGGCAGCTTGAGCAATTGCAGCACCGTCGCAAGCGTACCAGTGGTGAAAATCGCATCCGTCGCCGGATCGTCATCAGCGGCATTCTTCTGCGTCGCGAGCAGAATGAAGCGCTCGTTCTTCATCACTTCCTCAAGCGCGCGGATGGATTTCTCGCGGCCGACGAAGAGCGGAACGATCATGTGCGGAAAGACGACAATGTCGCGCAGCGGCAGGACGGGATAGGAGTGAACTTCTCCGGGCTGTGCTGGGGTACGCTTTTCAGTTGTCATGTTCTCAATCCTGTTTCCACGCAGGAGTGACCCCTTCAATAGGCCGTCACCAATGCGAAGCGCCGGTTTTTCAGGAAAGCAATTTCGTTACCGAAATTGCGTCGAAAACGAGATCCACCGACGCTTTTGCCTAGGGCCTTATCGAGCGCCCTGGCGGGTTCTTGCATCTGGAGCCGGTTGCGATGCGAGCCCGCATCCGTCTCCGTTGAAAGAGACATGGCGCTGCTTGCGGCGACTTTCAAGCCATCGCCAACGTGCGCCACAGCTTAGTTTTTCATAGCGTTTTCCGATCCGCTGGATCGGAAAACGCGTCTGATTCCTGAAGAGCGCATTTTCTTCACGCGAACCGGTGTCCACTTTGCTTGAAAATGCGCTTCCAAACTGCCGCGCAACGGGGAACAGGGCGACGGCGTCAGGCCGTCGCGCCCTTTTCGGCCCGTTCAGAGTAAATGTAGAGCGGACGCGCTTTGCCATCCACCACCTCGGGACCGATCACCACCTGCTCCACGCCTTCGAGGCCCGGCAGGTCGTACATCGTGTCGAGCAGAATGCCTTCCATGATCGAGCGCAGTCCACGGGCGCCGGTCTTGCGCTCGATGGCCTTGCGGGCAATCACGTTGAGAGCCTCGTCCTGGAACGTCAGATCGACCGTCTCCATTTCGAACAGGCGCTGGTACTGCTTGACCAGAGCGTTGCGCGGCTCGGTGAGGATCTTCTTGAGAGCTTCCTCATCGAGATCTTCCAAAGTCGCGATCACCGGCAAGCGGCCGACGAATTCCGGGATCAGGCCGAAGCGGAGCAGATCTTCCGGCTCGACCTTGCGGAACACTTCGCCGGTGCGACGCTCGTCCGGACCTTCGACGCGGGCGCCGAAACCGATGGACGTGCTCTTGCCGCGCTGGGAGATGATCTTCTCCAGGCCCGAGAATGCGCCGCCGCAGATGAACAGGATGTTCGTCGTGTCGACCTGCAGGAATTCCTGCTGCGGGTGCTTGCGGCCACCCTGCGGGGGAACGCTCGCCACCGTACCTTCCATGATCTTCAGCAAGGCCTGCTGCACGCCTTCGCCCGATACGTCGCGGGTGATCGAAGGATTGTCGGACTTGCGGGAAATCTTGTCGATTTCGTCGATGTAGACGATGCCGCGCTGGGCCCGCTCGACGTTGTAGTCGGAGGCTTGCAGCAGCTTGAGGATGATGTTTTCCACGTCCTCGCCGACGTAGCCGGCTTCGGTCAAGGTGGTGGCGTCGGCCATGGTGAACGGCACATCGAGGATGCGCGCCAGGGTCTGCGCCAGCAGGGTCTTGCCGGAGCCGGTCGGCCCAATCAGCAGGATGTTGGACTTGGCCAGCTCAACGTCATTGTGCTTCGACGAATGGTTAAGGCGCTTGTAATGGTTATGGACGGCCACGGACAGGACACGTTTGGCCTGCATCTGGCCGATGACGTAGTCATCCAGCACCTTGCAGATTTCGCGCGGTGTCGGGATGCCATCCCGGCTCTTCACCAGAGAAGACTTCGACTCTTCCCGGATAATGTCCATGCAAAGCTCGACGCATTCATCGCAGATGAATACGGTCGGGCCGGCGATCAGCTTGCGGACCTCGTGCTGGCTCTTCCCGCAAAAGGAGCAGTAGAGCGTGTTCTTCGAGTCGCTGCCGCTGACTTTGCTCATTTCTATCTCCGTTAGGCCGCCTCTCCGATCAAAGAGACTCAGCCGTTGTCAACGATATCTGTCCCGTTCCTAACAAACCGTAGCCAATAAGTGGCTGGCTTTGGGACAGTTTCACTCCGGCACACGCCGGTTTCCAGGCTAGCAATCCGCAGACCAGCAGCCAAATCGCCGATTGTGCGATGCAATCATGCGATAGGCTGCGGATCAAGCAGGCATTGCCCGAAGCCTACGGGAAGAATGCCAGTGTCGCATCATTGCAACAATTTTCCGGCATTCAGGCTAATTTGCGACTCTTGAGGGTTAATTTCCCCAGGATTCGCCCCGAAAACCTATTTCGAGGCTTCGGATTCGTCCGGACGCTTGTCGAAGACCTTATCGACAATGCCGAACTCACGGGCCTCCTCGGCCGTCATGAAATGGTCACGGTCGAGCGTGCGGTCAATGGTTTCGTAATCTCGCCCGGTATGGTGGACGTAAATTTCGTTCAGACGCCGCTTGATCTTGAGAATATCTTCCGCATGGCGCTGAATGTCCGACGCCTGGCCCTGAAAACCGCCTGACGGCTGGTGAACCATGATACGGGAATTCGGCAGGCTGAAGCGCATGCCGGCCTCGCCGGCGCAAAGCAGCAGCGAACCCATGGACGCAGCCTGGCCGATGCAGAGCGTCGAGACCTTCGGCTTGATGAACTGCATCGTGTCATAAATCGACAATCCCGCCGTCACCACGCCGCCCGGCGAATTGATGTAGAAGGAAATCTCCTTCTTGGGATTGTCGGCTTCCAGATAAAGCAGCTGGGCAACGACCAGAGTCGCCACCTGATCCTCGACCGGGCCGGCGAGGAAGATGATCCGCTCTTTCAGCAGGCGGGAGAAGATGTCGTAACGGTAGGAGCCTCGCGAGGTGACTTCCTCGACGCTCGGGATGACGAAAGAATTATAGACGTCGATAGGATCGCGCATTGGGCTCTCGGTTTTGGGGAATCAACTTCCCCTCAAACATAGTCATCGAAACCGCTGGCGCAATGGGCGGATCGGAGCCTAGTTAAGGCCCTGCAAATCCGCCCTTAATCGTCTCAAAATCAGCAGGTCAGCCCGAAAGTCAGACCTTGGCTGCGTCTTCATCGATGGGCTTCAGCAGCTCTTCCTTGGTGACCGGCTTGTCGGTGACCTTGGCCCTGGAGACAATCACGTCGACCACTTTTTCCTCGTACAGCGGCGCGCGGATCTGGGCCACAGCCTCGGCGTTCTTCTGGTAGTAATCCCAGATCGCCTTTTCCTGGCCCGGATACTGGCGGGCGCGATCGACGATGGCCTGCGACAGCTCCTCGTTGGAGACCTCGACCTTGGACTGCTCGCCGACTTCGGCCAGCACCAGGCCGAGACGCACACGGCGCTCGGCAATCCGCTGATAATCGGCCTTGGCGGCTTCCTCGGTGGTGTTTTCGTCGGCGAAGGTCTTCTTCGACTGGGCCTGCTCGGCCAGCACCTGGTTCCAGATGCCGTTGAACTCCTGTTCAACCAGGCTCGGCGGCAGTTCGAACGAGAACTTCTTGTCGAGCTGGTCGAGGAGACCGCGCTTCAGCTTTTCACGGGAAATCTGGTCGAATTCGCGCTGAATGTTGGCGCCGATGGCTTCCTTGAGCTTGTCGAGGCTTTCCAGCCCCAGGCCCTTGGCGTATTCGTCGTCGATCTTGAGTTCGCCCGGCGCCTCGATGCCCTTCACGGTGACGTCGAACACGGCTTCCTTGCCGGCCAGATGGGCGGCCTGGTATTCATCCGGAAACTTGACCGTGACAGCGCGGGTGTCGTCTTTCGAGACGCCTTCGAGCTGATCCTCGAATCCCGGAATGAACTGGCCGGAGCCGAGCACCAGCGGGGTGTCGGTGCCGGCGCCGCCCGGGAAGGCCTCGCCGTCGATCTTGCCGACGAAATCGATCGTGACCTTGTCACCCTTGGCGGCAGCACCTTCCTTGGCGACGAACGGACGGTTCTGTTCGGCCATGCGGTTCAGGGCGTCGTTGACTTCCTCATCGGTCGGCTGAACGACCAGGCGCTCGAGCGCGACATCGTCGAACGTGCCGACCTCGAACTTCGGCAGGACTTCGAGATTGACCGTGAACGCCAGGTCGCCCTTGGCCTCAATGGCGTCCTGAACGCCCTGCTCGCCGCCGTCGATGTCGATCTTCGGCTCGCCGGCGAGGCGGATGCCGTTGTCGTCGACGATCTTGCGGTTGACCTCGTTGAGGGCGTTCTGCAGCACATCGGCCATGACCTGCTTGCCATAGACCTTCTTCAGGTGGGCCACCGGCACCTTGCCCGGACGGAAGCCGTTGATCCGCACCTTGTCCTTCATGTCGACAAGCTGATCATCGAGCCGCTTGGCGAGATCGTCGACCGGAAGGACCACTTTGAACGCGCGCTTCAGGCCTTCGGAAAGGGTTTCTGTCACCTGCATTGTCACTGCCTTCTTACAATTTACAATTCTAGCCGACTATGACCGGGGCAAATCCGGCAGCCGGAGGGAAATCTGATGAAACGGCGAACCAGCCGGCCTGGTGCGGGCGGAGGGACTCGAACCCCCACGCCTTGCGGCGGTGGAACCTAAATCCACTGCGTCTACCAGTTCCGCCACGCCCGCATTGGCGCATAGACGCCCCCACGGCCCGAAAGTCTCGCCGTCCGGGTGGCGCTCTATAGCACGGGCCGATCAGGATGCGAGGGGAAAATTGGCCCCTTGCACCACTGAAAACAAGTGTTCCGACAGGGAAAATGCCCAAAACACCCTGCCCGCCCCTCGGCGTCCGCTTGGACTTGAGCGGGCTCCGCCCGCTGGAATCCTAGAATCGCATCGCCTGACCTTCGATGGTGAGGCGGCGCATCAGGCGGGGTTCCTCGCGGGGGAAATCGTTCCGGGCGTGGATCGAGGCCCAGTTGTCCCAGATCACCAGGTCGCCCAGGGCCCAGTTGTGCTCGTAGATGATGGACGGGTCCTCGGAGATGTCGAACAGGGTTTCCAGTGCCTTTTCGCTCTCGTCGTGGCTCAGCCCCTCGATGCGGGCCGACATCAGGCGCGAGACGTAAAGCGCCTTCCTGCCGGTGGCGGGATGGGTGACGAAAATCGGCTGTTCCATGTGCCGGATCTTGGAAATATCCACCACGTCCATATTGAGCCGCTCGCGGCGCTTGTAATCGTGGATCTGCAGGACTTTGCGGCCCTCCAGCTTGTCGCGCAGGGCGCGGGGAATCATCTCGTAAGCCTTGTAGAGATTGGCGAAGCGGGTCTCGCCGCCCGAAGACGTGAGTTTGAGCGCGTAGAGCAAAGTGGCGCGATGCGGCTCGGGATAATAGCTCGTGTCGTGGTGGAACCACATCTCGCCGTCGCCGAAGGCGCCGACCGGCTTGCCGTTCTCGACGATGTTGGTGACCATCATGAACGGCGTGTCGTAATCGCCGCCGGGGCCGTCGCCGCTCACCGGCCGGCGCCGCATCGCGACCTTGCCGAACAGGCCGGCCGCCGCAAGCTGGGTCGTCTCGTCAAGCTGCTGGTTGCGGAACACCAGCATGACATGATCCTCGAAGGCCTGGCGGATCGCCGCGGCCGTCGCCGCATCGACCGGCTTGGACAGGTCCACGCCCTTGATCTCAGCCCCGATCACCGGGTGCACTTTCTCGACAGACAACGCCATGAGCCGAACTCCTCCTGTTTTTGTTGCTTCATTGCCAGGCACTGTTCTTACGCCAGGACAAAGGCAGGATAAAGAGCGCGACCTGCAGACCTGACTCATGTTCGACGCGATTCTTCCCCGCGCCGATTTGATCCGTGGCCAAAGCGGGATAGATTGCCAGCAACCGCGCGACACGCGGGATCAGGGGAGAAAAATCATGCGTTCAATTTCGGCCGGCGCCATCGCGCTCGCGCTGGCGGCCTACACCGGCATCCCGGCCTATGCCGCCGACCCGCTCAAGATCGGCGTGCTGATGGAGACGACGGGCGTCTTCGCGCCGCTCGGCAAGCGCCAGCTCGACGGCATGCGCTTCGCGGTCGAGGAAGCCGGTGGCGAAGTCGCCGGCCGCAAGATCGAACTGGTGCATGAAGACACCGAGGGCAAGCCCGATGTCGGCCTCAACAAGGCGCGCAAGCTGGTGTTGTCCGACAAGGTCGACGTGATGGCCGGCATCATCAATTCGGCCGTCGCGCTGGCGGTGGCGCCTTATCTTTCGGGCCAGAAGGTTCCGCTGGTGCTGTCGAACGCATCCACAGACACGCTGACCGGCGACAAGTGCGACCGGTATCTGTTCCGCGTGTCCTATTCCAGCGCCCAGATCACCGAACCGATCGGCCGTTACATGGCCAAGAACGCGCCGAAGAACATCTTCATCCTCGCGTCTGACTATGTGGCGCCGCATGAATATGTGGCGGCCTTCAAGAAGGGCTATCTCGCGGGTGGCGGCACGATCGCCGGCGAAGCCTATCCGCCGTTCAACCGGACGCAGGATTACGGCCCCTATATTTCGCAGGCGCGCGCCGCCAATCCCGGCGCGATCTTCTCGGTGTTCTTCGCCGGCGAGGCGCTGCTGTTCGTGAAGCAGTATGATTCCTTCGGCATGAAGGCGAGCATTCCGCTTTACGGGCCGATCGGCATAACACCGCCCGTGCTGCGCAAGGCGCAGGGAGTGGCATCCGCCGGCATCATTTCAGCATCGAATTATGTTGCCGAGCTCAATCATCCGGAGAACGTCAAGTTCCGCGAAGCCTACAAGAAGAAATACGGCGAGGATCCCGAAGAGTTCGCGGTGATGGGTTATGATGCAATCCGCTTCATCATCGACGCGGTGAAGGCGCGCAACGGCGACACCAAGGACCGCCCTGCCCTCGTCAGCGCCATCGAGAAAGTATCCTATGTCGGACCGCGCGGCCCGATGAAGATGGCGGCGAACCATCAGGCGACGCAGAACGTCTACATCGTCAAAACCGTGCCGAAGGGCGACGACGTGGCGTTCGAAGTGCTCGACACGTTCAAGGATTTCGTCGATCCGGTGCAGGGCTGCAACATGAAATGAGTTATCTGCACGGACCGCAAATCTGAACATGGGTCCATGAGCAGATGAGCCGCAGACGAAGGCTGGCGCTGAAGATCGGGTTGGGGATCGCCGCGATTCCCTGCCTGATCGGCATAGCCTTCCTGGGCGGCGCGATGATTTCGGCCAATAACGCATGGCGACCGCCGCCCGCCGGCGTCACCATCTATGTCTTCACCAACGGCGTTCACACCGGGCTCATACTGCCGAGCGTCAATGCGCTGCACGATTGGCGCGGCCGGGTAAAGGCCAGCGATCTCGCCGTTCCGCCTCGCGCGGGAACCTTCCTGCTCTTCGGCTGGGGCGAGCGGAACTTTTATCTGAACACGCCCAACTGGTCGGACGTGCGGATTGGCTCTGTCCTGCATGCGGCGGCCGGCAGCGGCGAAACGCTCATGCATGTCGATCATCTGAACGCACCCGCCATCGGCCCCGACCTCCAGCCAGTCATTCTGACAGCGGCGCAATACAGCGCGCTGGCGCAAATGATCGATGGTGATTTTGCCGATGGCGAATCCATTCATGGCTATGGTCCCAACGATGTCTTCTATCCGGCGCATGGAAGCTACAGCGCGATCTGGACCTGCAACGAATGGACCGGTGCGAAGCTGCGCGCCATCGGCGTGCGCGTCGGCATCTGGACGCCGGCCAGTTGGAGCGTGATGCGCTGGTTCCGGCCCTGAAGCGTCAGGTGCTCATCTTTCCTCCTTGTTTCCTGCTTGCCCATCAACGTCAATTCGTGGACATTGCTGACAAGGCAACCGGGCGGCAGGCGATTGTAGATCACCGCGCACTCAGAGTTGCCACATAAGGTTTGGAGGAAACCATGCGCGTATCGCAGCGAACCTGCGCCGCATTTCTCGCAGCCGCATTGCTGCATGGCCCTGCACATGCCGCGGATGAAGCGTTGATCGCGGCGGCAAAGAAGGAAGGCTCCGTCGTCTGGTATACGACGCAGATCATCGATCCGCTGGTGCTGGCGATGAACAAGGCCTTTCAGAGCAAATACGGCATTCGCATCGATTACGTTCGTGCCAATTCCGGCGAGATCGCGTTGCGGTTGGTGAATGAGGCGCGCGCCGGCAAGGTCCAGGCAGATGTCTACGACGGGACGACAACCGCGGAGGCTTTGAAAAAGGAAGGCCTGGCACAGCAATGGCTGCCTGACGAGGCAAAGACATTTCCCGCCGACTATCGCGACCAGAACGGCTATTGGGTCGCGACGAATTTTTACGTCATCACCGCCGCCTATAATACCTCGCTGATTCCTCTCGGTTCAGAACCGCGCACGTGGGACGACCTGCTCGATCCGAAATGGCGCGGCCAGATCGCCTGGGGCGGCGCGCCGTCCATCTCCGGCGCGGCCGGCTTCATCGGCATCGTGCTCAAGGAATGGGGCGACGAGAAAGGCCGTGCCTATCTCAAGAAGCTGAGCGCGCAGCGCATCGGCGCGATCGCCGGATCAGCCCGCACGGTCATCGACCAGGCGATTGCCGGCGAATACGCCATTGCGCTGCAGGTGTTCCCCGAACACGCCTTCGGCGGCGCCAAGAAAGGCGCGCCGATCCGCTGGATTCCCATGCGGCCCGGTGTGTCGACCGTCGTCTCCACCACGGGCGTCACCAAAGCGTCACCGCATCCCAATGCCGGCAAGCTGCTGCTCGACTTCCTGATCTCCGAGGAAGGCCAGACGATCTATCGCGACGCCTTCTACATACCGGCGCATCCCAACGTGAAGCCGATCGAGCCGGAGCTGGCGCCTTCGAACTATCACGCCATCCTTCTGACGCCGGCCGAAGCGAACGAGCAGATGCCGAAATGGCTCGACGTGCAGAAGGAGCTGTTCCGATGAGCCAGGCGATTTCCGCCGACGACCGCTTCGCCATCAACGACCTGCTCATGGCCTATGCGAAAGCGAGCGACACGGGACATGTGCAGGGTTTTGTCGATGTGTTCGCTGCCGACGGCATTCTCTACGGCTCGAACGGCGAGCTTTATGCCGGGCATGACGGCATCCGCCGGTTCGCCACCGAACAATGCAGCCCTGTCGATACCCGCGGGCGCATGCACTTCTTCCAGCAGATGACGATCACGCGCGAGGGCGAGCGCTGCCGCGTGTTCTCCTTCTGGATGGTGGTGCAATCGACCGCGAAGGACAACACCCGGCGTATCCGCTCGACAGGCTCCTGCGACGATCTGGTGGAGAAAGGCTCCGACGGACGCTGGCTGTTTCGCGAACGCAGAATCGCGCGCTGGAACGACGAGACCGCGCCCTGGCACTATCCTTCGTCTATTTGACTTAAAGCCCGGCGACGCCTTTCATGTCCCTAACCGCGTCTGGAGGGACGGTGCGGCAGGAGGGAAACATGAAGTTCATCGGCACAATAGGGCTGGCTGTCGCGGCGTGCCTGGCGTCGGCAACCGTGACCTTGGCGCAACCCGCGCCGGGGGCACAGCTCAATCTCATCGTCGGTTTCGCCGCCGGCGGATCGGCGGATTCGATCGCCCGCGTCGTCGGCAACCGGCTTGGCGAAAAGCACAACCGCAAGATCGTAGTGGAGAACCGGCCCGGCGCCGGCGCCAATATCGCCACCCGCGCGGTCATCGGCGCGGCGCCAGATGGCGTGACCCTGCTCGTCAACACGGCGGCGCTCGCCATCAACGAGACGCTCTATCGCAACAAGGGATTTTCCGTCGATGCCTTGCGCACGATCGCCATCGTCGCAACAACCCCTGAGGTTTTCGCGGTGAACCCGGCCAATCCCGGCCAGACCCTAGCGGATTTCGTCCAGCAGAATCGCGGCAAGGAGATTTCCTTCGCGACAGCCGGCATCGGCACGAGTTCGCATATCGCAGCGGAATATTTCTTCAGTCAACTGGTCAAGACCGAGGCGAAGCACGTGCCGTTCCGCGGCGGGCCGGACGCCACCAATGCCGTGCTCGGCGGCCATGTGCCGATGGTGGTCTCGTCGCTGTCGGGCTTCGCATCGCAGGTGGCCGGCGGCCAGTTGACCGGGCTCGCCGTCGCCGCCGACGAGCGCGTGCCGGTGATCGGCAAAGTGCCCACCTTCACGGAATCCGGCTATCCGGGCTTCAAGGCGATGTCCTGGGTCGGCTTCTTTGCGCCGTCGGCGACACCATCGGCGGAACTCGAGCGGCTCAACAAGGAAATCGACGACATTGTACGGGAGCCGGCGATTCGCGAGCGCCTGGTTGCGATCGGCTTCGACCCCATGAACGCGACCTTGCCCGAGGCCGACGCCTATTTCCGCCGCGAGGTCGATCAGTGGCGCAAAATGGTTCAGACACTTGGTCTCAGCGTCGAATAGCGCATCAATACGGATTGGCCGCGGAAAGCTTCGTCGCCTATAAGATCGCATGCCTATCTCCAGACGAGACTTCCTCACCAGTGCTTGCGCCGCGGCGCTGCTCCCCTCTCCCGCCGGGGCGCAGAGCGGACCTGCGAAGGATGCTGTCGCAACAGACGGCTTCCGTATCGTTGAAGCGCGCGCGGGAAAGCTGCGTCTGGTTGATGCGGCGGAAACGGATGTTCTGGGCTTCGACGGCCAGACGCCCGGCCCGTTGCTGCGGATCAAGAAGGGCGAGGAACTGCGCCTGCGCCTCCTCAACAAGCTCGACGGCCCGACGTCGATCCATTTTCGCGGCATGCGCGGCCCCAATGCGATGGACGGCGTCGCTCCGCTGACGCAAAAGCCCGTCGCGCCGGGAGCAAGTTTCGACTATCATTTCACGCCGCCGGACGCCGGTGTGTTTTTCTACCACGCTCATGCCGACATGACGTTCGCCGAACAGACGACGCGCGGCCTGCATGGCGTGCTGATCGTCGACGAACCGACGCCACCCGAGCATGACCACGAAGTCATCGCGATCATCGACGACTGGAAACTCGACGAACGCGGGCAATTGCCGTCCTGCTCGACCGTACGCGGACGCGAAGCCTTCTATTCGGTCGCGGAATCCTCCGGCGCCGGGCGCATCGGCTCGCTGGTGACGATCAACGGCAAGCCGGCGCCGCTGACGCAGGTGTTCGCGCCCGGCACCCGCGTGCGGCTGCGGCTGGTGGCCGCGGTCAGCGCACGGCTTCTGGCGCTGACGTTCGAAGGCGTACAACCCTTCATCACGGCGATCGACGGCCAGACGTGCGACGAGTTCGAGCCGGTCGCCCGCAGCATTCCGGTGGGGCCTGGCGCACGCTTCGATGTGATGTTCGACATGCCGGATGAAGGCAGCGAGATGAAGGTGATCCTGCGCGGCGGCGCGCTCGGCGTCGCCGGCGAGCAGGATCGGCCTATCATCGTCCTGCAATCGAAGGGCACAAAACATGCCGCGCGACTGCCGATCAAAACAACAGCGCTCAATCCGCTGCTGACGCCGGTCATTCCCCTGCAGAGCGCCAAGCGCCTCGACATGGTGATCGAGCGCGCGGCTGCGCCCCAGGGCGCCCCATGTCTGATGCCGAACACGATGCTGTGGCGCGTCAACGGCAAGGCGCTGCGCCCGAGCGATCCGCCGCTGTTCAGCGTCAAGCGCGGCACCGCCGTCACCCTGGGTTTCCTCAACCGTTCCACCACATCGCATGTGATGCGCCTGCATGGACATGTGATGCGGCAATTGCATCTGCTCGACGACGGCTGGGAGCCCTATTGGCGCGACAGCGTCATCGTGCCGGCCGAACGCACGGTGCGCATCGCCTTCCTCGCCGACAACCCCGGCAAATGGCGGCTGGCGAGCGGCATCTATGAACACGCGCTCGCGGGCCTCGCGGGCTGGTTTGAAGTGACCTGAGGGACATACATATGCTGTTTGTCAGGCTGGCGTTCAACGCGCCGAACAAGGATCGCGAGCGGGCGGACAACATCGCCGCGCATACCGCGCATCTGCGCTCGGGCGCCATCGACATCGTGCAATCCGGCCCATTGTTCAGCACGCCCGATGATGCACGGATCGGCGCACTCATTGTCTTCGATGCGCCGACCTTGGCCGAGGTTGAAGCGTTCAACGCCGCCGATCCATTTATCATCAGCGGCGTCTACGACGATGTGCGAATCATGCGTTGGGAAAAGACAATCGGCTAGGCAAGATCGCGCCAGACGGACGGGAGCGCCTCGGGCAGGTCTTCGGCGATCAGGCCCGGACCGAACGAGCGCGCGGCCGCGCCGTGCATCCAGACCGCCGCGCTGACCGCTTCGAACGTGGGCATGAACTGGGCCAGCAGTCCGCAAACGATCCCCGCCAGCACGTCGCCGGAGCCCGCCGTCGCCAAGGCTGGCGGCAGATCGGTGGCGATCGATATTCGCCCATCCGGGTGCGCGACAACCGTGTCCGGCCCTTTGAGAAGAACGGTTGCGCCGCTCGATTGCGCGGCGCGCAAGGCACGCTGCGGCTTTGATCCTTGCGGATCGAACAGGCGCGCGAATTCGCCATCGTGCGGGGTCAGAACCACCGGCCCGTCATGGCCACGGATGGCAGCGAACAATGCCTCGCGCTGATCCGCGAACGAGGTGAGCGCATCGGCATCAAGCACGATCGCGCGCCCCTGCCCCGAAGCCAGCGCCGCGAGCACAAGATCGCGCGTCGCAGCACCAACGCCAAGCGCCGGCCCGAGAACGAGCGCATTCAGCCGCGCATCGGCGAGAATGGACGACAGTTGGGATGCATCCTCACACGACGCGAGCATGATCGCCGTCAGGTGCGCCGCATTCACCGCCAATGCTTCGGGAGGCGACAGCAAGGTCACGAGGCCTGCGCCGGCGCGCAGCGCGGCGCGCGCGGAAAGGCGGGCAGCGCCTGTGCGATGCAAAGGGCCGGACAGCACCAGCGCATGACCGCGGTTATATTTGTGGCCGTCCACGCGTAGCCGCGGCAGCACTTTCGACCAGAGCTCCGGCGCGTTGAGAAAGCATTGCGGCTTGAGAGTTTCTAGCACGGCAGCATCGATACCGATCTGTTCGAGCACGACACGGCCGCAATTGATCCGGCCGGGCATCAGCAGGTGCCCCGGCTTCAATCGAAAGAACGTGACCGACACATCCGCTTCGACGGCAACGCCACCGACGGCGCCGGTCTCGCCATCGACGCCGGACGGCACATCGACGGCGATGACCTTGCGGCCCGTGGTTGCGCGCCAGACGTTCAACCGCTCGACGGTGGCGCGAGCCCGGCCATCGAGGTCGCGCGCAAGCCCCGCGCCGAACAGTGCGTCGACGGCAATGTCCGCCTTGTTGAGATCGACCAGGGCTGCCGAGGTCAGCCGTCCCGTCCAGGCATCGGCGGCGACCGCCGCATCGCCCGTCAGTTTGGCGCGATCGCCGAGCAAGCCGGCGACGACATCAAACCCCTGTTCGCGCAGGATACGCGCGGCGACGAAGCCATCGCCGCCATTGTTGCCGGGGCCGCAGAGGATGGCGACGGTGCGTCCGCCCTTCGGCGTCGCCTGGCGAACGGCGTCGGCCACGGCGCGGCCGGCACGTTCCATCAGGTCGATCCCCGGCGTCCCCGCAGCTATGGTCAGGCGATCGGCCTCCGCCATGAGCGCGGGCGAGAGCAGTTCGATCATGGTTTCGCGCTCCGCCATTCAAACACCAGGCGATCGTTTGCCGCTCCCGCCGGCAGCAACCAGAATGCAGGCTCCGACAATGCCGGAGGTGATCGAACCCAGCAGCACGCCGATCTTGACCGCCGTTTCAAGTTCAGGCGCATCGGGAAAGGCGAGCATGCCGATGAACAGGCTCATCGTAAAGCCGATGCCGCACAACACGCTGACACCATAGATCTGCAGCGTCGACGCACCCGCCGGCGGTTCGGCCAGCTTCGTGGCGAGCGCCAGTTTGGTGAAGAAGAAGACACCGATCTGTTTGCCGACGAACAGGCCGGCGGCGATGCCCAGCGTCACCGGATGGGTGAGTTGCGACAGGCTTGCACCGCCAAGCGGCACACCGGCATTGGCGAAACCGAAAATCGGCACGATGAAAAACGCGACCGGCACATGCAGGAGATGTTCGAGCTCCTGCAGCACGGACTTCTTGTCTTCGCCGATCTGATCTTCGCGGCCGGGAATCGTCAAAGCCAGAACCACGCCTGCCAAAGTCGCGTGCACGCCGGATTCATGCATGAAGATCCAGAGCACCACGCCAAGCGCCAGATAGACGACAAGGCGTTTTACGCCAGTGAGATTGAGCGCGATCAGGGCCGCCGTTGTGACGGCAACGCCCGCCAGGGCCGGCAGCGACAGATCAGCCGTATAGAAAATGGCGATGATGACGACGGAGCCGAGATCGTCGAGGATGGCGAGCGCCGCCAGAAATATCTTCAACGACACCGGCGCGCGCGATCCCAGCAGCGCCAGCACGCCGAGCGCAAAGGCGATATCGGTCGCCGCCGGAATGGCCCAGCCACGCAAAGTCGTCGGCGTGTGCAGATTGAAGGCGACATAGATCAGCGCCGGCAGGGCCATGCCGCCCGCGGCGGCGATGCCCGGCAGAGCCCGCTTCGGCCATGTCGCCAGTTCGCCGCCGATGAATTCACGCTTGATCTCGAGGCCCACGAGCAGAAAGAATGCCGCCATCAGCGCATCGTTGATCCAATGCAGCACCGATAGGCCGGCAAGTTTCGTCTGCAGGGTGGAGAAATATACCGATGCGAGCGCCGAATTGGCCACCAACATTGCCAGCGCCGCGGCGATCATCAAAATGACGCCACCTGCCGCTTCACTCTTCAAAAATTTGCGCAGCGCGCCGTCACGCCCGGATGGCTTTTTACCTTCATTGTCCTGCGTCAAAGCGGTCCCTTCTTTGCGTTATGTGCCCGGCTTCTCAGCCGACTTTAACCAGAAACCGCGACGCGACAATATCGGATCTAGCCGTCCTCCTGATTGGAGTCGTCCGGCAGTTTCACCGCGAGGACCTTGTCGACACGGCGACCGTCGAGATCGACGACTTCGAAGCGCCAGCCATGGGCGTCGACGAATTCTCCGGTCGCCGGCAGACGGCGCAGCGCGCTGATCAGCATGCCTGCGACGGTTTCGTATTCACGGCGTTCCGGCAGTTCGAAGTCGAGCAGATCCGCCGCCTCGTCCGCCGGCATCCATCCGGCGATCAGCCAGGATCCATCGGCACGCTGCACGGCCTCGGATTCGCCCGCTGCCTCATCGGAGCGAAAGGCGCCGACGATTACATCGAGAATATCGGCAGGCGTCACGATGCCATCGAAATGACCGTGCTCGTCATGCACCAGCGCCATCGGCACTTCCGCCTGACGCAACGCCTGCAAAGCATCGAGCGCATCGAGCACGTCGGGAAATTCCGGCGCCTTGCGAATGAAGGGACGCAGGTCGAGCTTCTCGCCCGACAGAACGGGACCGAGAAGGTCGCGCACCTGGAGGACGCCGATCATATTGTCCGGCGAGCCGTCCCCCACCGGCACGCGCGAATGCTTGCTGTTGGCGAGCATGTCCCGCAGTTCATGTTCTTCGAGGCTGAGATCGATCCATTCCACATCGGTGCGCGGCGTCATAACGGCGCTGACGTTGCGGTCGCCCAAACGCAAAATGCCGGAAATCATACGGCGCTCATCGAATTCGATCACCCCGGCATCGGCGGCTTCCTCGACAAGCGACTTGATTTCCTCTTCGGTCGGCGCGCTCTCGTGCAACTCCTTCACCCCGAACAGCTTGAAGATGGAGCGGGTGGAGAAATCGAGCAAAAAAACAATCGGCGCAGCCAGCTTCGACAGGCCAAACATGAACGGCGACATCGCACAGGCGATACCCTCGGCATGGCGCAGAGCGATCTGCTTGGGCACGAGCTCGCCGACAACGACGGAAAAATAAGTGATGGTGCCGATGACCGCGCCATAGCCAAGCGGATCGGCGAAACGCTGCCAGATCGAGCCCTGCTCGCGCAGCCAATCGGCCACCAGCGCTCCCAGCGCCGCGCCGGAGAAGGCGCCGGCAAGGATACCGACCAGCGTAATGCCGATTTGCACCGTGGACAGGAATCGGCCCGGGGTCTCGGCCAGCTCCAAAGCCAGGGCCGCACCTGAACGGCCGGCTTCCGCCAGCGTCCTCAGCCGCCCTTTTCGCGCGGAAACGATGGCGAATTCCGAGAGGGAAAACAGTGCATTAAGGACTATAAGCCCAAACGCTATAATGAGTTCGAACACGAATTTATTGGCCGGCAGCCTCTCGCGCCCGCACCCCTTCTGTGAGTCATGCGGCGGCACAATGCGTTAAGCGCAGCCCATGGTCAATCCAAACAAGAAAAATGTGGCAAAAAAGCCGGAGCCTTTCGTCATTTAGGCCGTTTTCGCGTTAAAGTTGACACGTTATTGCACTGCGCGTAACCACCAGCATAGCGTCTTTCCGATCCGCTGGATCTGATAGACGCGTCTAGCCTATTGAAAGAACGCATTTTCTTCACACGAACCGGTGTCCATTTCGCTTGAAAATGCGTTGGCTTACGGACAAGGACATTATGAACCCTCGCATTGCGAAGTTCGGCATCGGCGATTTGGTCAGGCACCGGAAATATCCTTTCCGGGGTGTCGTGTTCGATATCGACCCGGAGTTCGCCAATACCGAGGAATGGTGGCAGTCGATTCCCGAAGAAGTGCGGCCCAGCAAGGACCAACCGTTCTATCATCTCTATGCCGAGAACGAGGAAACCGAATATGTCGCCTATGTCAGCGAGCAAAATCTGCTGCCTGACGACTCCGGCGAGCCGGCCCGTCATCCACAGGTCGCCGAAATCTTCGTCCGGCGTGAGGACGGCAAGTATCGGATGAAGGCGTCCCGCCAGAACTGAGGGGCGGTCTGACCTGAATCTCAACACACCCTGGACAGCGCTCTGTTCAGACAAAAAACGCGGAGCTTTTGGCTCCGCGTTTTTGTTTCGTCCGGTTGAAGCGATCAGCGCGGCGCGGCGGGCGCAGGCGCTGCCGGGGCCGGCGCGGCCGGGATGTTGGGCGCCGCACCTTCAAGGCGCTTGCGCTCGTCTTCGGCGCGCTTCTGCAACTCGTCCTGAAGCTGCTTCTGCTGCTCTTCGAGAACCTTCGGATCGATGGCGGCGCCATCGAAGGACTTGCCGAAATCGGTCATCGGAACAACGAAGACGACTTCGTTATTGGCCTGGTTCTTGACCACGATGTTCATGGTCGAGGCCTTCTTCATCGTATCAAGCTGCGCCTTCCCGATGCGCGATTCAGCGAAACAGCCGTTCGGGAAGCAGATTTCATAGGTGCCTTCCAGCATCGCGCCCTTGTCGAGCGAGAAGCGGAAACCCGGCTTGAGAAGCAGGCCGACCGGCAGCAGCAGGCGGACGATGCGCTGCTCGTCACCCTTCACGTCGTAGACGGCGACCGCCAGCACGGGCTGCTGCTCGGCTTCCTGGCCGAAATCGCGCGTCGTGTAGCAGATTTCCTTGTTGGCGGCCTGATCCTTGCCGCAGACCTTGGTCCATTCCTTCTGCGTCGCCTTGAGTTCGATGCGGTTGGAACCCTGCTGCTGGGCAGGCGCGCCCGCCGCGGGCTGCTGGGGAGCCGGCGCAGCCGGGCGTGGCGCCGCAGGCCGCGTCTGACCCTGCGCCAGCGCTTGCGCACCCGCGAACATCACACATGCAGCAATCGCCGCCGCACCTACGCGGCTGTTGAGGATGGGCATAAATAGTCCTTTCGCTTGGTATTCGCGCTTCCGAACAGGCGTGCCGCACAATGCGGCATGATGCGAATATGGCCGGCCCTTGAGGCGCGCAATCGCCCAAGCCGCAGCCCGACCCGCTCTTCGCCCGCGAATGCGGCGACATAGTGACCCTGGGCTCATAGCGTTTTCCGCGGGTCAATGCCAGAGACGATTGCGAGAAACAACAGCCTGCCAACACCTTGCCGCAAACCCCTACTAACCCCGATCGGCCGGATCGGTTGCATAAAAAGCCTGATCCGACGACGGAGAAATGACGGGAAGCCCGGGATTCAATAAATTGCGGTGATGAGGCGGCAATCGATTCGTTTTTCCGGTCCGGAATGGCGGCGCAGGGATGTTCTTGCCCTGGCGGCTTCGGGCGCGGCTGCCCTGCTCCCTGCAAAGCTTGTGTTCGCCACGCCGGTTGGGGCACGCCACGGCATCGCCATGCACGGCGAGCCGGCGCTGCCGCCGGATTTTCAGAATCTGCCCTATGCCAACCCGGCCGCGCCCAAGGGCGGACGGCTGGCCATGGGCTTTCAGGGCACCTTCGACAGCCTCAATCCGTTCAACCTGAAAGCCGGCTCGACCGCCCAGGGGCTCAACACCAATATTTTCCAGACCCTGATGACGCGGTCGACCGACGAGGCGTTCACGCTTTACGGCCTGGTCGCGCAATCCATCGAGACCGACGAAGCCCGCTCGTTCGTAGTCCTGCGGCTCAATCCGCTGGCGCGTTTCTCCGACGGAACGCCGATCACCTCCGCCGACGTGCGGTTCAGTTTTGAGCTGCTCAAGCGCAAGGGACGGCCGCAGCATCGTGCCGCCTATTCGCTGGTGAAAGGGATCGAGACGCCGGACGAGCACACGGTGCGCTTCGACCTGACCGGCATCGGCGACCGCGAAATGCCGTTGACCCTGGCGCTGATGGCGGTGCTGTCGCAACGCCACACCGATGCGGACAAGTTCGACGAGGCGACGCTGGAAATACCCGTCGGCTCCGGCCCTTATACGATCGCCCAGCTCAAGCCCGGCGAATTGCTGCTGTTGAAGCGCAATCCCGACTATTGGGCCAAGGACCTGCCGGTCCATCGCGGCATGTTCAACTTCGATGAAATCCGCATCGAATATTATCGCGATGGGACGACCTTCTATGAATCGCTCAAGGCCGGCCTGATCGACTACCGCGAGGAGACCAATCCGACGCGATGGATCAGCGGCTATGATTTTCCCGCCATCGCCAGCGGACAGATCAAGAAGAAGGCCCTGCCGCTCGGCGGCGCCAAGGGCATGATCGGCTTCGCGTTCAACACGCGCCATGAGATCTTCGCCGACATCAACGTGCGCGAAGCGCTCGGCTATATGTTCGATTTTGAATGGATCAACGCCAATCTGTTCGGCGACCTCTACAAGCGCACCAAAAGCTTTTTCGACGAAAGCGAATTGTCGTGCTCCGGCATCCCCGCCAGCGCTGAAGAGCGGGCGCTGCTGGCGCAATGGCCGGGCAGCGTGCGCGACGACATTCTGGAAGGACGCTGGACGCCGCCGCGCAGCGACGGCTCGGGTCGCGACCGGAAGAACGCCCGCAAGGCGCTCGACCTGCTGGCAAAGAGCGGCTGGCACATCACCGACAGCGCGCTGACGCGCAACGGCAGGCCATTCGGCTTCGAGATCATGGTGACGGATCGCAACCAGGAGCGGCTGTCGCTGAACTTCGCGCAATCGTTGCAGCGCATCGGCATAGCGGCGCGCGTGCGTTATGTCGACGAGGTGCAATATCAGCGCCGCCGGCAGAAGTTCGATTTCGACATGATGATCGGCACCTGGACCGCATCGAATTCGCCGGGCAACGAACAGCGCAACCGCTGGTCTTCGGCCAGCGCCAAGATGGAATCCTCGTTCAATCTGTCGGGAGCCTCTTCGCCCGCCATCGACGGATTGATCGTCAAGATGCTCGCCGCCACGGAGATGGCCGATTTCATCACCGCGGTGCGCGCCTATGACCGCGTACTGCTGTCCGGCTTCTACATCATTCCGCTGTACCACACGCCGAACCAGTGGATCGTGCACAAGCGCGAACTGACTTATCCGCAACAACTGCCGCGTTTCGCCGCTCCGCTGTTTGGCGCGACGCTCGACACCTGGTGGAGACGCGACGCATGAATGCGGATGCAGGAGTAGCGTTGAGCCAGGACCCGCTGGCCGGGTTCGATTTTGCCAAGCTGATCGCCAGCGCCGCCAAACTGCGGCCTGAGCGGGTGGCCCTGAGCGACCATGACGCGCACAGCGCCAACGCACTGACCTTCGCCGAACTGGAACGCGCGGTCGTCCACGCTGCTGCGACATGGCGGGACGCGCAGATGGCGGAAGGCGCCTGCGTGCTGATCATCGCGGGCGCCCGGGTGGCGCCGGTCATCGCCGCCCTGGGCGCGCTTCATGCCGGGCTTGATGTGGCGCTGGTTCCCTCGCACATGCGCGCGGACGCCATCGCCGATGTCGTTCGCGCCACCGGCGCGCAGGCGATCTGCGGCGAGCCGGCCAATGGCGGGCTCGACCTCGCTGCCGAGATGTTTACAGCTGCGTCTCTCGCCAGCAGCATTCGCCTGGTCGTGACGCTCGGCGAACGGCCGATCGACGGCGCGCTCAACATCGATATCGTCGATTTCAAATCGAGGGCTCTGATCCAGCCGCCGACGCCGTCGAACCGCAAATCCGTGGTCCTGACGATGACAGGCGACAGCGTCGCCAGTCATTCGCAGCACTCCCTGATGTCGGCGGCGCTCGATTTCATCGGCCAGGCGCGGATCGGCATGCGCCTGCCGATCGTGTCGACGATCTCGATCGCCTCGTTCGCGGGCATGGTCGCCGGCCCCATCGCCGGCTTCATGTCCGGAGCGCCGGTCATCCTGCATGGACCGTTCGAGAGCGCTCGGCTGAGCGATCTGTTGACGCTCAACCGGCAGGCCAACGTGGTGGTGCCCGCCGCCATTGCGCCGGCGATCTGCGACGCGGGGCTGGTCGCCCACGGCGATTGTGCAGCCCTTGTCGTGCTGCACAGGCATGAGGAGACTGCAGACTTTAAAGACGCCGACGTGCCCGCCTGCGCGATCCCGGCGACCTGCACGGCGGCGATTATCGATCTGCATGCGTTTGGCGAATATCACTTAAGTGTCCACATCCGCGAGGCGCCGCCGCCGGCCGTCACACAAAAGCCAAATGCGGGGGCTCCTATTTTCGGCAGAATGTCGCAGCGGCCGATCGAGCGCCGCCGAACGGCCACCGGCTGATTCTCTTTGCCAAACCGCTCTGCGGCTCATAGCCTGCGGCTTGGATGACTTTCCGGTGCGGCGCAGAACCGCAACGGACATTGCGAAAGATATTGCCATGAGCAACGCCGCAGACACTCCCAAGCAAGGCGGTCCGCTGACCCAAGGCGGCCCTCTGACGATAGACGTCGTCTCCGATGTCGTCTGCCCCTGGTGCTTCGTCGGCAAGAAGCGGCTTGAGGCGGCGCTTGCCATGGCGCCGGACATCGATGTCGAGATCCACTGGCGGCCCTATCAGCTCGATGCGACGATTCCCAAGGGCGGCATGGACCGAAAGGAATACCTGACGCGCAAGTTCGGCCCCGATGGGGCAGCCAACATGAACAGCCGGCTCGCCGGTGTCGGGCAGGAAGTCGGCATCCCCTTCGCGTTCGACAAAATCCAGCGCTCGCCCAACACGCTGGATGCGCACCGCCTGCTGCGCTGGGCGCAGATGGCCGGCACGCAGGACGCCGTCAAGGAACGGCTGTTCCAACTGTACTTCGTCGAAGGCAAGGATATCGGCGATCACAAGGTCCTTGCCGATGTCGCCGAACAGAACGGGCTCGAACGCGCCGTTGTGGAGCGCCTGCTCGCCGGCACGGCCGACGAAGACGAAGTGAAGGGCGAAATCGAAACGGCCCAGAAAATCGGCGTCACCGGCGTGCCGTTCTTCATCTTCAACAGCAAGCTCGGCGTCTCCGGCGCACAATCGCCGGAAGTGCTTGTGTCGGCCATGCGGCAGGCGATGGCGGATAAAGAAGAGGCAGTCGGCAGTCGGGATTAGGCAGTAGGCTGCAACGCTTCAACGTCATGCCCGGACTTGTTCCGGGCACCCACGCCGTGCAGCCGCACAATTGCTGCAGAATATCGACGGCAATCCTCTTCCTTCATCGCGACAGCGCACCACGGCGTGGGTACCCGCGACAAGCGCGGGCATGACGTCGCGGAGGGAGCAAGCCTACTGCCTATTCCCCTCACGCCGCCTTCTTGCCCTTCTCGGCAATCGACACCAGCGTGCGCAGGATGAGCCGCGTGCCTTCGAGACGCTCCTTCGCACTCTCGAAATCGCGAGAGAAGACGATGCGCATGTCGGGGCGCACCTTGGCGTCGCGACCCTGCTCGGCGACATAGCGCACCAGCCCTTGCGGGTTGGCGAAAGAGTTGTCGCGGAAGGCGATGACGACGCCCTTGGGGCCGGCATCGACCTTCTCCACATGGGCGCGGCGGCACAGGGCCTTGATCGAGATGAGCTTGAGCAATTGTTCCACTTCGTCCGGCAGCGGGCCGAAACGATCGATCATCTCGGCAGCGAAGGTCTCGATTTCCTCGTCGGTTTCAAGCGTGGTCAGGCGGCGATAGAGACCGAGCCGGAGGCTGAGGTCGGAAATGTAATCTTCGGGAATCGTGACCGGCGTGCCGATGCTGATGGTCGGCGACCAGACTTCCTCCACCGGAGCCTCGATACCGGCCTTGAGTGCGACGACGGCCTCCTCCAGCATCTGCTGATAGAGTTCGTAGCCGACTTCCTTGATATGGCCGGACTGTTCGTCACCGAGCAGGTTGCCGGCGCCACGGATATCGAGATCGTGGCTGGCAAGCTGGAAACCGGCGCCCAGCGTATCGAGCGATTGCAGAACCTTCAGGCGCTTCTCGGCCTGCGCCGTCATGGTGCGCTTGGCCGGTACGGTGAACAGCGCATAGGCCCTGGTCTTCGAGCGACCGACACGACCGCGCAACTGATAGAGCTGCGCCAGGCCGAACATGTCGGCGCGGTGAACGATCAGCGTATTGGCGGTTGGGATATCGAGGCCGGATTCGACGATCGCCGTCGCAACCAGGATATCGTACTTGCCGTCGTAGAATGCGGCCATGCGCTCTTCGAGCTCGCCGGCCGCCATCTGACCGTGAGCGATGATGAATTTCGCCTCCGGCACATGCGTACGCAGGAATGCCGCTGCATCCTCGAGATCTTCGATGCGTGGACAGACGTAAAACGACTGGCCGCCGCGATAACGCTCGCGCAATAGGGCCTCGCGCACGATCAATTCGTCGAAGGGCGTGACGAAGGTGCGGACGGCGAGGCGATCGACCGGCGGCGAGGCGATGATCGAGAGTTCGCGCACGCCGGTCAGCGCCAGTTGCAAGGTGCGCGGGATCGGCGTCGCGGAGAGCGTCAGCACATGCACTTCGGCGCGCAGGTTTTTCAGGCGTTCCTTGTGATTGACGCCGAAATGCTGCTCCTCGTCGACGATGACAAGGCCGAGGTCCTTGAACGACACGGTCTTGCCGAGCACGGCATGGGTGCCGACGATGATATCGACGGTGCCGTCCGCGAGGCCCTGCTTGGCGGCCCTTTGATCGGCGGCCGTGACCATGCGTGACAGTTGCGCGACCTTCACAGGAAGGCCGGCGAAACGTTGCGAGAAATTCTTGTAGTGCTGGCGGGCGAGCAAGGTCGTCGGCACGACGACGGCGACCTGCTTGCCGTTGATCGCAGCGGTGAAGGCAGCGCGCAGGGCGACTTCCGTCTTGCCGAAGCCGACATCGCCGCAGACGAGGCGATCCATGGGCCGGCCACGGGCAAGGTCTTCCAGCACCGCGTCGATGGAGGTCTGCTGGTCCTCGGTCTCATCGTAGGGGAAGCGGGCCGCGAATTCGTCGTAGGCGCCTTCGGGCGGCGCCAGCTTCGGCGCTTCGTGCAACATGCGGGCGGCGGCGATGCGGATCAGCTCATGGGCGATCTCGCGGATGCGCTTCTTCATCCGCGCCTTGCGCGTCTGCCAGCCAAGCCCGCCCAGCTTGTCGAGCTGCACTTCGGTTTCTTCCGAACCGTAGCGCGACAGCAGTTCGAGATTCTCCACCGGCAGGAACAGCTTGTCGCCGCCGGCGTAATGCAGCTCGAGGCAATCGTGCGGAACGCCGACAGCCTCGATCACTTTCAGTCCGACGAAACGGCCGATGCCATGATCGACATGGACGACCAGATCGCCGGCGGTGAGTGCCGCGACCTCGGTGAGGAAATCAGCGGCGCGCTTCGTCTTGCGGCGGTTGCGCACCAGCCGGTCGCCGAGAATGTCCTGCTCGCCGACGACAGCAAGTTCGCCGGCCTCGAAGCCTGTTTCAAGGCCGATGACGGCCAGTGCGATTTTCTCACGCGGCAGCGCCAGGGCTTGCGCCAGGCTGCTGACAACTTCGCTCGCCTTGAGGCCGTGTTCGGCAAGGACCCCTGACAGGCGCTCGCGTGAGCCGTCCGACCAGCCGGCGACGATGACGCGACGACCCTGGCCCTGCAGGGCGCGAATATGCGTGACGGCGGCCTCGAAGACATTGATGCTTTCGTCGGCACGCTCCGGCGCAAAACTGCGACCGGCGTGACCGCCGCAATCGACGTTGTTGGCCGCGCTGCCTTCAGGCGCTGCGAAGGGCGACACGCGCGCGACGGCTGCCTTTTCGATGGTCGAGCGCCATTCGTCAGGCGAAAGATAAAGCGCCGACGGCGGCAGCGGCTTATAGGCCGACTCGGCCGGATTGGCGTCATGCTGTGCCTTGCGGGCGTCGTAATAATCCTTGACCTCGCCAAGCCGCTCGCCGACGGCGTCGTCAGCCAGAGGATCGAGCATCAGCGGCGCGCCTTCGACATAGTCGAAGACCGTACTGGTGGCGCCATAGAACAGCGGCATCCAGTGTTCCATGCCCGGATGGCGGCGGCCTTCGCTCACCGCTTCATAGAGCGTGTCGCCGCGCGTCGCCGCGCCGAAGGCCGCGACATAAGCTTGCCGGAACGCGCGCATCGTGTCGGTCGTCAATTGCACTTCGCTCATCGGCACCAGGTCGAGCGCGCGCAACTGACCGGAGGTCCGCTGACTTTCCGCATCGAAAGCGCGGATCGTCTCCAGGGTGTCGCCGAAGAAATCGAGCCGCACCGGCAGCGGATGCCCCGGCGGCCACATGTCGATGATGCCGCCGCGCACCGCATATTCGCCGGTGTCGCGCACGGTGGAGGAGCGCAGGAAGCCGTTGATCTCCAGCCAGCGCACCAGCGCGTCGGTATCGACGACATTGCCGGGGGCAGCGGAGAAACTCTGCGTCGCCAGCCATTTCAGCGGCGGCACGCGCTGCACCAGCGCATTCACCGTCGTGCACAACACGCGTGGCCGCTCGCCCGAGGAGCGCGTGCGCGCCAGCCGCGACAGCACGGTCATGCGTTTGGCCGCGATCGCCGCATTGGGCGAGACGCGATCGTAGGGCTGGCAATCCCAGGCGGGAAATTCCAGCGCCTCGACTTCCGGCGCGGCAAAGGCCAAGGCCTCCATGAAAGCGCGCGATCTTTGGCCGTCACGGGCCACATGCACGAAGGCGGCGGAGCGGTCCTCCGCGGCAGCGGCCAGCGCGCGGGCGAGATCGGCAGCAACGAAAGCGTCGAAGCCCTCCGGCACGCTCGTGAACGTCAGCGATCCGCCTTTGGCCAGCGCGGCAATCGCACGTTTCAGGTCGGATGAGGAATTCGCAATGGTCATGGTATCTGGGCTTGCTTCACTTATGGATCGGCCGGTCGTGGGTGTGGAACTGCTTCAGTTTGCGAAACAGCGGCGTATCGAAGTGCGCGGGAACTTCGTGCTCATCCACAAGCCAGGCGAAAATATCGCGATCGGGCGCTTCCATCAGCGCTTCGAGATCGTCGAGTTCCCGCTCGTCCAGCTCCGCGATATGCGCGTCGCCGAACTGACCGATGAGAATGTCGACCTCGCGCATGCCGCGATGCCAGCAGCGGTAGAGAACGCGGCGACGGCGCGGATCGAGGTCGGCGCTGGTGCGCATGGTGCCGGACACGGATGACCTTTCAGGTTTCGCGGGATGACCCGCAAATGAGTACGCCCGCCGGTCCGAAACGGACCGCGGGGCGGCTGCGTCATATATAGGGAATCGCGCCGCGATGTCAGTCGGAACCGCGATTTTTTAGGTGACATGGCTGATTTTGGAAACGGGACGCGTCTTTCCGCTCCCATTGGATCGGAAAACGCTATGGGCGCTAAAATCACACATTTTAGCGCTGTGAGCTCCCGGCTCCGGGCGCTTGTCGGGCTCCGGCGGCGCAGATAAACCGGAACGATGCGCCCCGCCCTGCTCAATCCCCTGTTCGCGCCGGTCCGCGCCCTGCCCGGCATCGGTCCGAAAACGGGCAAATTGTTCGACCGGCTGCTGTCGAACGACGGCGGCGAGGCGCGCGTCGTCGATGCCCTGTTTCACCTGCCGCAGGGAACCATCGACCGCCGGGCGCGGCCGAAGATCCGCGATGCCGAGCGCGACGCCATCGTGACGCTGGAAGTCACGGTGACCGAGCATCGGCCGCCCAGCGGACGATTTTCCAAGGCACCGTTCCGCGTCATTGTCGAGGACGAGACCGGCGATGTCGAACTGGTGTTCTTTCTCGCCAATCATCAGTGGATCGAGCGCATGCTGCCGCTCGGCGAAAAGCGCTGGGTCTCGGGCAAGCTCGAATTGTGGGACGGCCATCTGCAGATGGTGCATCCAGACCGCGTGCTCGACGCCGCAGGCCTCGCAAAGCTGCCGCCGGTCGAGGCGGTCTACGGCCTGACCGAAGGATTGTACCAGCGCAACGTGCAACGCGCGGTCGAGGGCGCGTTCAACAACCTGCCGGTGCTGCCGGAGTGGAACGATGCGGCCTGGATGCAGGCCCGCAAGTTTCCATCCTTTGCCGACGCGCTGGCGAAGGTTCATCACCCGCAACATCCCCAGGACATATTGCCGACGCAGCCGGCACGCATGCGGCTTGCCTTCGATGAATTGCTGGCAAGCCAGTTGGCGCTCGGGCTGGTGCGCGCCCGCATGCGTGAAACGCGCGGCCGCGCCAGCCTCGGCGACGGGCGCATCGCCCGCAAGATCGAAGCGGCCCTGCCCTTCTCGCTCACCGTGTCGCAGCGCCGCAGCGTCGATGAAATCATCGCCGACCTTGGGTCGGACAAGGCGATGCTGCGATTGCTGCAAGGCGATGTCGGCTCCGGCAAGACCTTGGTGGCGCTGTTGTCCATGGCGCATATGGTCGAAGCCGGTCGTCAGGCAGCTTTGATGGCGCCGACGGAAATTCTCGCCCGCCAGCACTACGACCGGCTGATGCCGCTGGCGCAGAGCGCCGGTCTGCGGCTCGGCCTTCTCACCGGGCGCGACAAGGCGGCGGAACGTAAGGCGACGCTGGCGGCGCTCGCCGATGGCGAGATCGACATTCTTGTCGGCACCCATGCGCTGTTTCAGGAGAGCGTCGCCTTCCGCGATCTCGGCCTTGCGGTCGTCGACGAGCAGCATCGCTTCGGCGTGCATCAGCGCCTGGCGCTGGGCCGCAAGGGCGAGGCCGTCGATATCCTGGTGATGACGGCGACTCCTATCCCGCGCACCCTGGTGCTGACCTTCTTCGGCGACATGGATGTTTCCACTTTGCGCGAGAAGCCGGCCGGCCGCACGCCGATCGACACGCGCGCGCTGCCGCTCGACCGCATCGACGAGGTTGTGGCCGGCATCGGACGTGCCATTAAGGGGGGCGGCCGCGCCTATTGGGTGTGTCCGCTGGTCGAGGAGAGCGAGAACCTCGATGTCGCCGCTGCCCAGGACCGCTACGAAGTGCTGACGCAGTTCTTCGGCAAAAAGGTCGGCCTCATTCACGGCAAGATGAAAGGCCGCGACAAGGACGAGGCCATGGAGCGCTTCCAGCGCGGCGAAACGCAGGTCCTGGTGTCGACGACGGTGATCGAGGTGGGCGTCGACGTACCCGAGGCCAGCATCATGGTCATCGAACATGCCGAGCGCTTCGGCCTCGCGCAATTGCACCAGTTGCGCGGCCGTGTCGGGCGCGGCAGCGCTAAATCATCCTGCCTGCTGCTGTACAAGACGCCGCTCGGCGAAGTGGCGAAGGCGCGCATCGAGATCATGCGCGAGAGCGAAGACGGGTTTCGCATCGCCGAGGAAGACCTGCGCCTGCGCGGAGAAGGCGAGGTCTTGGGCACACGGCAATCGGGCATGCCGGGTTTCCGGCTGGCGCAGATCGAAGTGCATGGTGAAATGCTGGAGGCGGCGCGCGATGATGCCCGCATGATCGTCGACCGCGACCCGGAATTGAAAAGCCCGCGCGGCGAGGCGCTGCGCGTCCTGCTCTATCTGTTCGGGCGTGACGAAGCGGTCGGCCTGCTCAAGGCCGGCTGACCGCGCGTTCTTCCCTCACCCGCTCCGCGGGAGAAAGGTGGCCCTTGCGCAGCAAGGGTCGGATGAGGGTGTCTTAACTGGCGCTTCGATCGTTTAAGCTTTAAACAAGGCATGTGCCCACGCATATCGGTGTTCCATTCATGCACAAGACCTCCATCCGCCCCGAAATCATCGAAAGAGTCGTCGCCCGGCGCGGCAAGCTGCACTGGTTCGATACCCTCGATCCGAAGAAGACCGCGCTCATCGTTATCGACATGCAGGAGACGTTCTGCGCGCCTGGCAGTCCCGCCGAAGTGGCGAGCTCGCGCGATATCGTCGCGCCGATCAACAAGATGGCGCGGGCGTTACGCGATCTCGGTGGCGCGGTGATCTTCGTTCTCCACGCCAATTCGCAATTCGGCGCGAAGAGCGACTGGGAGCTGTTCTTCAACAACGTGGTCTCGGGCGAGGTGCGCGAGA